>Ga0183095_10187_pt2 | contig 165434 bp, 163 predicted proteins | sample BioMet4_FD_130346 | JGI IMG/M metagenome (GOLD analysis project Ga0183095, IMG submission 130346) | Microbial communities from bioreactor (seeded with sewage sludge) at LBNL, California, USA - Biofuel metagenome 4 (v2) (version 3) | ecosystem: Engineered > Bioreactor > Anaerobic > Unclassified ...
TCGTAGTTCCGCTCGGCGATGCACTGCGCCTGGAACGCCCGGTCGAACTTTTCGACCTTCTTCTCCATCTTCAGCGCCACCGCCATCGAGTTCTGGATGTGCCGGTACTGATCCTCCGCCGGCTGCGTCCGCATCGCCTTCACGTCGAGGCCGACCATCTCGCCGTGCGAGCCGTAGTTGTGGTCGCACAGCACCTTGATCTGGTCGAACGCCCCGCGCAGGTTCTCCGCGCCGAACGTCTTGTCCTGGTCATACCGGCAGCCGTTCTGGTCGTTGAGATGCACCGATCCGAGCTTCCCGAACTTCAGCGCGAACGCCATCTCGTTGGCCGGATCGAGGCCCGCCAGAATCGCGTGCGCCGACTCCAGCACCGCGCCCACGCGCGCCGGGTCCTTCGTCGCCGCCGAAACCGCCATCACATGCCCGATCGTCCCCACATAGCTCCGGTCGATCGGCTCGTTCGGCTTGCTCTCGATCAGAACGCGGATCTTCGGGTCGTAGGACAGCATGTCGTTGATGGAGTCGATCAGCCGCCCGATCTTCTCGACGGGGTCCTTCGACTCCGCGCAGAGCGTGCCCTCGCGCGCCAGCCACAGCACGATGTTCTTCGCGCCCAGCGCGCCCGCAATGTCGATGGACCGATGCGCGCGCCACATGGCGAACTCGTAGTCCTCCTTGCTGTTCGAGGTGAAGCCGCCGTCGGTCGTGTGCGGGTCCATCCAGAGGCGCGGCGCGACAAACTCCGCCACCAGACCGTTCTTCGTCAGCTCGGCGCGGACGTCCTTGGCGTAGTCGATGATCTGCTTCTCGGTCATGCTGTTCATGTCGGGCACGGCGTCGTCGTCGTGGAACTGCATGCCGGAGAGGCCGATCTCCGCGAATTTCTTCATTTTCTCCTCGATGGGCACCGTCGGGCGAACGCCGGGCCCAAACGCCTCCACGCCCTCGTTCACGTTCCACGGCCCGCAGGTAAACTTGAATCTGCTCATTCCTGTATCCTCCATCCATAATTTAAATCATTCTGAAATTTTTAGATAAGCGCGCTCTCCTCTTTGCGCGTCCAGCCGCCGTCGCCGAGGTAGCCGGCGGGAAGCGGAGCGGGGCGCTCGAACGCAGACTGCAGGGCATAGGGCGCTCCGCCGTTCTCCGCGCTGCGCATGATGCCGTGCATCATCTCGAACACATGATACGCCATTTCCTTGCTCGCGCGGTGATTCCGCCCCGCCCGGATAGACCATGCCATTTCCGTCGCGCCAAGCCCGCGGGAATTCTCCGCGAAGCCGTGCGTGAAGGGAAACGCCACCGGTTCGGCGAGCGTCTTTTGCAGATAGACAGGCGCGCCGAACTGATTGGGGTCGCCCATCGTGAGAATTCCCTCGGTGCCGTAGATCTCGAGATTCGTCTTTTCGTCGAGAATGCAGTCCGAGTTCATGTGCAGCGTGCCCAGCACGCCGCCGCCGTACTGGATCGCGGCCGTGATGACGTTTGGAACCTCAAGCCGATACGCCTGGCCGAACATCGGCGCTCCGATGCGCGTGTTGATCCGGTTCGGGCGACTGATGGCCGTAAACGCGCTGACCGTGCGGGCCGGCCCGAGAATGGCCGCCAGAGCGGTCAGATAATAGCCGCCCATGTCGAAGCCGATCCCGGCCCCTTTTTTATAGAGGTGCGGCAGAAACTCGCCGTAGATCCCGTAGTTGCGGCTGACCGAAGCGCGGCAGGAAAGCGGCGTGCCGATCAGGCCGGAATCCACGAGATACCGGGCCGTCTGCACGCTCGCGCCCAGGAAGGTATCCGGCGCGACGCCGAGATGCAGCCCTTTCTCCTCCGCGATCCTCACGAGCTCTCTGCCCTGCTCCAGATCCACGGCGATCATCTTCTCGGAAAAGACGTGCTTCCCCGCCAGCAGGCACTGCTTGATGATCGGATAATGCGCGGCGGGCGTGGTCAGATTGATGACCATCTCGATCGTGGGGTCGGCGCAGACTTCGTCGAGCGTCATGGCCCGGATGCCGTATTTTTTCGCCGTTTCCTCCATCCGGTCCGTCATCAGATCGCTGCACGCCGCCAGCTCAATCATGGTAAATTTACCGTTGGTCAGATTCGTCATGTAGATGTCACTGATGGACCCGCAGCCCACCACCGCTGTCTTTACTCGTTCCATCATGCCCTCCGACCGTCACAGGGAAAGGACGACTTCTTTGATCCGTGCCGCCTCCGCACGGATTTCCGCCTCTGTGGAGTTGATGTTGATGCCGCAGCCGGCGCCGAGTCCCTTGTCCACAACGCCGACGGAGATGTTGACGGCTCGGCTCAGGATCTCGTCGGTCTGGGGCAGCATGTGCTTGCGATATTCCACCTTGCTCTCATAGCGCGGGCAGCTGTAGGGGCAGTTGGCCTTAGCGGCGGTGACGCGGCCAAGAATCTGCTCCATGTTGTTATAGACATGCCAGCCGGAGTTGGCGACCGGCGCGGTCCCCAACTTTTCGCAGAACTTTGCCGCTCTCTCCTTCGTATCGAAGATCAGGGTCAGCAGCGTGGCGCATTCGCCCTTGTCGGTGATCTTCCGGAAGCCGAGGCCGGGCAGCCCCTGCAGCTCGTCCTTGAGTATGGCCTTTTTCCCGCGCAGCGTGGAGAGTATTCCGTCCAGCTTGCGGCTCTGCGCCAGCGCCACGGCGCCGGTCAGCTCGTTCATGCGCATGTCCATGCCGATCAGGGAACGGTTGCCGACTTCGACGCCCATGCGGCAGGGCTTATGGCCCTGATCGTGGAACCCGAACGCGCGCTCGTAGAGCTCTTCGTCGGAGGTGCCCACAAACCCGCCGTCGCCGGAGGTGATCGTCTTGAACACGTTCAGGGAATAGGCGCCCATATCGCCGATCGTGCCGACTCTTCTGCCCCGATAGACGGCGCCGACCGCCTGGCAGCAGTCCTCAATGACATACAGATTGTGTTTCTTTGCGATCGCCATGATGGGGTCCATATCGCACGGATTGCCCAGCATATGAACCGGCATAATGGCCTTGGTCCGCGGCGTGATAAGCTCCTCCAGCTTCGTCGGGTCCATTGTCAGGGACTCGTCGATCTCGGCGAGAACCGGGATTGCGTTGGAGAGCACGATGGTGGAAATGGATGCGATGAACGTGTAACCGGGGACGATGACCTCGTCGCCCGCGCCGATGCCCAGCGCCGCGAGGCAGCACTGCAGCGCGCCGGTTCCGGAATTGGTGGCCACAGTGTGCTTGTGGCCGAGCAGCTCGCCGATCTCCTTTTCAAAGGTGACGACCTTCGCCTGGAAACCGTCCACGCCAGGCGTTCCGTAACGGAACAGATTTCCCGATTCGATTACGTCCAACAATTCTTTCTTTTCTTCCGCTCCGATTACATAGGAGCCGGGTCCTCCAGCCATGATAATTACCTCCTGTCGCCGCAGCTTCCCTCTGCGGCCATCCTCATAATTTTATTGAAAACCCCGTGTCTGTCAGGGAAGCACGCGCTCCGTAAGCATGCCGCGGTAGCCGTCCAGCGCGCGGACAAAGCCCTCCGCATATTTGCAGCCGGCCTGCATCCCCCGAAATTCCGAGGTGATGCGTATGGTGTCGAAGAACCGGCTGGTGTCTCCGTTCAGCGTGGAATAGTTGTCCACCATCCACTGCTTCTGGCTGTCCATGCAGCCCAGCATTTTCATTTTTGTCTCATAGAAATCCGTGATATCCACATAGTCCGTCGGGACAAAGCCCATGGAGTTCGCCGTCTCGAAATACCAGATGGACGGGATCGTCGGGCAGGGCGGCTCCTCGGTCTTGAGATGCGCGATCGGGATCATGACCGCAATGTCGTTGACAATTTTGCTCGTCAGCTCGTGATCCGGATTATAGTCGTGCGGACTGTGCGTGAGAATTACATCGGCCCGACAGTGCCGGACCAGATTGATGAAGGCCATACGGACGGATTTGTCCTCATAGAACATCTCGTCGTCATAGTCGAGGCAGATATATTCCGCGCCGATGATCGCGGCGGAATTGGCCGCTTCCTGCTTGCGGATCTTTGCGATTTCCGCCATTGTGTGGTGGGCGGAGCCGATATTGCCGTTGGTCGCGGTTGCGATAAAGACTTTGTGGCCATGGGAAGCGTATTTTGCGAGCGTTCCCGCGCACATGGTCTCCACATCGTCCGGATGTGCGCCGATTGCCAGAATATTCATAATAAGCCGCCCTTTCTCAGACTTTTGCGTTCTTGTTTTCCATGTATTTGTCGCTGACAATGATGATCAGCAGAATCAGGCCCTTGACAAGCTGCTGAATGCTGGCCTGAATGGAGTACATGCTCATGGCGTTATAGATGATATTCATCAGCAGAACGCCCCAGAGCGTTTTGATCGTGCCGCCGCGGCCGCCGGCCATGGCCGTGCCGCCCACAATGACCATCGGGATGATGTTCAGCGGTCCGTCGATCGCAAGGTTGCCGGACGCGGAGAACATTCTCGTCATCATGGCGATGCCGCCGAGCGCTGCGCAGAATCCCTGAATGATAAAGACGCTCCACAGATAGTATCTCGTGCGCAGGCCCAGATTGTCGGCCGCCGAGATGTTGCCGCCGACGATCATCAGGTTGCGGCCGTACTGCGTCCGGCGCAGGACAAACTCCGCCGCTAACGCCACCAGCAAAAACAGGAAAAACACAACGGGAACCGTGCCGAACAGGCGGCAGTTGTTGATTGCCGTCAGCGCGGGATAGGCCAGCGACACCGGCGTCGATTTTGTGATCGTCAAAGCGATGCCCTTATAGATCAGCTGCATCGTCATACTGACAATAAAGGGGGAAAGCCGGAAGGAAGCGACGAAGAAGCCCGTTACCGCGCCGCACACGCAGCCCATCAGCAAAGCGATCAGCAGAGCCGGAAGAAACCCGACCTTTGTCAGGATCATCATAAAGCAGCAGGACGTCAGCGCCATGACGGAGCCGAAGGAGATGTCGAGCTGGCCCGCCAGCATGACGAACGTAAAGCCGAGCGCGGCGATGCCGTACGCGGTAATGGAGTCGGTCAGCGCGTATATATTCGCTTTTGTCGGGAAAAACGGTCTGGCAAAGCACATAAACACGAACAGGAGCACCGTCAGGAGCGGAATCCGGTAATCTTTCGTCAGTTTTTTTACAATTGTCATCCCGCTCACCTCTTCTTCAGATTATCCAGGCAGATCGCCAGCAGCAGTACGCAGCCCTTGACGATATACTGAACAACCGATTCCACGCCCACCAGATTGAGGATGTTGGTAATCAGGCCGTAGATCACGGTACCGATCAGCACCTGAACCATGCCGCCGTGACCGCCTACCAGCGAGTTGCCGCCGATGATGGAGGCAATGGCCGCGTCGAAATCGCCGCCGGAACCGGAATTGGGAGAAGCCCCGGTGGTCCGGGAGGTCATGATGATCGCCGCCAGGGCGGCCATGGCGCCGGCGATGGTAAACGCAATGATCTTCATCGCGCCCACGTCAACGCCGGACAGGTAGGCGGATTCCTTATTGGCACCGCAGAGCAGGAGCTTGCGGCCGAAGGTCGTCTTTTTAATGATAATCTGAAATGCAACCAGCAGGACAATCCAGATGATTGCGCAGATGGGAAATCCGCTGATGCTCTTCTGCCCGATGGCCTGATACCAGGCGGCGTGCACGCCGTACAGATCGAAACCCTTGCAGTAGGTCGTCGCGAGGCTGCCGGCCACCATGCTGGTTGCCAGCGTAATCAGGAATGCCTCGCCGGAGCCGCCGCGGGTCAGCTTCATCAGAAAACCGTTCAGCAGGCCCATGCCGCAGCCGGCAGCCAGCGCCACCAGCATGGCAAACGCCGCAGAGCCGTGGTTGTTTTCAAAACCCACGCACAGTACCGCGCACAGAGACAGCGTTGAGCCGATGGAGAGGTCGAAGCCGCCGACCAGCAGCGTCATGGTAAATCCAATGGCCATGACGCCGTTGACTGTGATGCGGCGAAGCAAATTCATCAGGTTTGACCAGATGAAGAAGTTGGACGACATCAGCGCGCCGACAAGCACCATAACGATCAGCAGGATCAGATTTGTATTGTCGCGCGACCATTCTCCGATCCGCTTCAGTGTTGTTTTTTGTTTCATTCTTCCGCCACCTTACAATGCGTACTGCATAACTTCTACGGCGTTGATCCGGTCGCCGGTCAGTTCCGCGGTGATCGCGTCGTCCTTCATGACCAGGATCCTGTCGCTCATGCCGAGCACCTCCGGCAGCTCCGAGGAGATCAGGATGACCGATTTCCCCTCGCCGACCAGCCGGTTGATCACCTCGTAGATCTCAAGCTTTGCTCCGACGTCGATACCCCGCGTCGGCTCATCCATAATAATGATTTCAGCGTCGGCATTCAGCCACTTCGCCACAACGACCTTTTGCTGATTGCCGCCGGACAGGTTTCCCACCTTCTGGTTGACGCTCGGCGTCTTGATATCAAGAAGTTTGATATACTCTTCGGCAATGTCGTTTTCTTTCTTTGCCCGGAGAAATCCTCCGCTCACGATTTTCCGCAGATCCGCCATCACGATATTGCTTTTCACAGTGAAATCCAGCGTAAGCCCCTCATTTTTGCGATCTTCCGTCAGGAACGCGAAACCGGCCTTTTTGGCGGTTTTCGGGTCCCTGATCTGGATTTTCTTTCCATGCAGGTAGACATCGCAGCTTGTAATATAGTCCACGCCGAACAGCGCGCGCATCACCTCGGTGCGGCCCGCACCGACCAGTCCCGCGATGCCCAGCACCTCGCCGCGCCGCAGCGTAAACGCCACGTTCTGCTGCCGGTCCCTCCGCTTCAAATTTTCCACGCGGAGAATTTCCTCGCCGGGTTTCGTTTCACGTCCGGGATAGGTCTGGCTGATCTCGCGGCCGACCATCATTTCCACGATCTGTTCCCTGCCGAGCGTCTTCAGCGGCGCGGTCGCAATGACACGCCCGTCCCGGAGCACCGTAACGCTGTCGCTGATCTCAAAAATTTCCTCCATGCGATGGGATATGTAGATCACAGCGACGCCTCCGGCCTTCAGGTCGCGGATGATTCCGAACAGCGCGTCCAGCTCGTTCTTCGTCAGCGTGGCGGACGGCTCATCCATCAGGATGATGCGGGCGTCGCGGCTCAGCGCCTTCGCGATTTCCACCATCTGCTTGCCGGCGACGGTCAGCGTTCCCACTTCCGTCCGGGGATCGGCATCGAAGCCGATCCGGTTCAGGAGTTCCTTCGCCTTCCGGTTGATGTCCTTCCAGTCCACCAGCCTGCCGCTCTTCGCCAGACGTCCGGCAAAGATGTTTTCGGCGATGGACAGGTTATCCACCAGATTCAGTTCCTGAAAGATAATGCTGATCCCGTTTGCCGCGGCTACCAGAGGATCGGTGATCTGTACTTCCTGACCGTCAATCAGGATCCGACCCGCATCCTTTTTGTAGTTGCCGTTGAGAATTTTCATCAGCGTGGACTTTCCCGCGCCGTTCTCGCCGACCAGCGCGCGAACCTCACCCTCCGCAACGGAAAAGCTGACGTCGTCCAGCGCCTTTACGCCCGGAAAGCTCTTGCTGATATGCTCAATGTCGAAAAAGCTTCCGCTACCCACAATTCGTCCTCCTCATTTTATGGCAGCCGGATGATGCACCCGGCTGCCATAATAAACAGTCAATATTCCGAGTTTCGGTTAATCGTGCGCGGCAGTGTCGCAGTTGTCCTTTGTGACCAGATCCATGCCAAGCGTCTGAATACGGTCCACCTTTTCGCCGTTATTGACCTTCTGAATCATATCCATGGCGTCACGCGCGAAGAAGGACGCGGGATAGGAGATGGAGAAGAGGAATTTGCCGTCTTTGATGGCCTCGATGGAGCTCGCATAGAAGCCCTGCGAGGCGATCTTGATCTGATCGGATTTTCCCGCGGCCTCGATGGCCTCGTAAACGCCCCAGGACATGCCGTCGTCCTGCACGATGAACGCGTTCAGGTCGGGATTCGCAGTGATGATGTCCTCCGCGGCGGCCATGGCCTTCTGACGGTCCCAATCACAGTAGGTCGTCTGCACAACCTTAATATTGGGATGCTTGTCAAAGACTTCCATGAATCCCGCGGTGCGCTGCTGCGCGTTGTCGGCGCCGGTCAGGCCGGCAATGATGGCCACCTTGCCGGAATCGCCGCATTCCTTTATGTACTCCTCCGCTTCCATGACACCGGACGCTTTCTGGCCGAACAGCACCTGATAGATCTTGTCGTTGATGCCGAGGTTCTTATCCATATCATAATGGCTGACCACAGTCAGGCCCGCGTCGGCCGCAGCCGCCATGGACGGAGCCAGCGCCGCATTGTCGGCAGGCTGAATGGTGATCGCGTTAAAGCCCTGCGCAACCGCGGAGTTCACAAAGTTGATTTCCTGGTTGACGTCCTGCTTGGCGTCAAAGATCTCGCTGGTCCAGCCGAATTCCTTGCACTTGGCCTCGATTTCGGCATAGTAGGCATGGTTCCATTCATTGTACTCGGCGACAATAATGGCAACCTTGAGCGCTTTGCCGGACGCGGCGGCCGTGGTGTCCCCGCTCGCCGCGGCAGCCGTTGTCTCCGCGGCTGCGGCCGTTGTCCCAGCTGCGGCGGCCGTCGTTTCGGCCGCCGCAGCCGTCGTGGTATTCCCTGTCTTTGCAGACGAGCTGCAGGCTGCCATGCAAAGAAGCATTGCCGCGGTCAAAAGAAAAGCTGCGATCTTTTTCATTGTTCTTACCCTCCATTTTAAATATGTTGAAAGCACGGTGGCTTGTCAACTCTTCTGGTCTCGTCCGGAGCGCCCCGATCCGCTCCAAAAACGGCTGGGCTCGGTTTGGCAGGTGCGATACGGCCGCCGCAGGGCTGTGTCGTTACAGCTCGCAATTTGTTTAGTTGTTTATATAAAGTAAGTTCTCACTTCGCTTTTTAGTTTATCATCAGTTTATTCGCATTGCAATGTTTGGTTTTTACAAATATTTTCGTATAATTTTGTACATAAATTATAATATATTTCAATTGTCATTTCAATATTAGCAGCAAATGCCAGTGTTCGCCTTTGCTTAGCTATTCTAAATTATTGTTTAGTTTTTTCTATTTTTAGCTTGTATCCACGTTTTTCGATCTGGCGGAATAATCCGTTTGCTTTCTGTCTTCCGCTTTCACTAAAACTAAATTTATTAGCAAAGTCCCACTTTTTTACGGCTTGTTTGGCTTGTTTTCTTTGTTTTATGATGATAATTTTATATTTCCAACTATTTTATTTGAATTTCTTTGTGTATTATGATTACTTTTTTTAATTGCCATATCGGTTATTATTTAGTATAATAATTTCAGTATTTATGAAGAGAAATTAGGAAGTGCCGCCATGAACAAACTGACAACCCGAGATATTGCGAAACTCGCCGGTGTATCTCCCACAGCCGTTTCCTTCGCGCTGAACAACAAACCCGGCATCAGCGACGAGACCCGGCGTCACATCTGGGACATCATCGAGAAAACGGATTATCGTCCCACCTCCCGCACGCCCGCCACCCGTGAACCGCTGCATTTCAACCGGATTGCCGTCATCTTTCGCAACGACATCCGGCCCATCGACCGGCTTTTCTATACGGAGCTGAATACCAGCGTCATGCTTGCCTGCAGCGACAGCGGCTACGATATGGTTTTCACATACCCCGTCGTCAAGGACGGAAACGTTCTGCTGCCGGAGATCATCCGGACACGCAGTGTGGACGGCGTCCTGGTCTACGGCGATACGAATCCGGAAATCATCCGTCAGCTGCACGAAATGAACCTGCCCGTTGTCGAGCTGGACAGCAGCCGGACCTATCCGGGTCAGATCGCCGTCAGCTCGGATTACCGAACCGCGGCTTACACTGCCGTACGGCATCTGATCTCGCTCGGGCACAAAGACATCGCCTATATCGGCAATGACGAGCTGCACGATTTTAACGTTCTCACCTTCGGCGGGTTTCAGCAGGCCGCCACGGAAGCCGGCCTGAGCCTGGATCTCAGTCGGATTCAAATCAACATTTGCGATGAATCCTCGCTGCACACCGCAGTCGACGGCATCATCAGCGGCGGCAGCCTGCCGACCGCCTTCTTCTGCGCCACCGACCTCTATGCCGTGCATGTCATGCAGCGGCTGCATGCCGCCGGGATCCGCATGCCGGACGACGTATCCGTAATCGGCATTGACGACACGATAATCTCCCGCTTTACCATTCCCGCTCTGACTACCGTTCGGATTGACCGGGAGGAACTGGGGAAAATCGGGTTTGAACTGCTCAGCGCGCTGATTGAGGGAGAGCACCGCGAAAGCGTCACTCTCCCCTCCGCCGACCTGATCGTGCGGGAAAGCACGGCTCCGCCCTCCCGATAAGCAAAACAGCCGGCCATTCCGGGATTCCGCCGCTGTTTTGTCTCTGCTCTTTTCTGCTGACCCGAAACGTAAAAAAAGCGCCTGTAAAACCAGCCGCATTTCATCAAGCCGGGCGGCTGCAGGCGCATTCATTATTATGATATGGGCTTGTTTGCCGAGGAATCGCCGCAGTAACCGGCAATTGCACGGAACGGCAAAGATATGGCAGGCGCGGTGCTCACCGGGACTCATTGACGGGAGATCGAAATGATTCGGGCGGTCTGGTTATCAACCGGACCGCCCGAAAAATATGATTGCCGAAACAGATTACCGCCCGGACGGCGGGTGGACCGGCACCTGCGCCATCCGCGCGCGGGCGGCCGGCACGGCGGCGCGGGTTTCAAGCTGCCCGCGATGCAAAGTCATCCGCCGCGCCCGCACGGTCCGCTATTGGATTCCCATGACTTCTTTATAATCTTCCGATGTGGCAATCTGAACGCCCGTGTTGATAAACGGCGCGCCGATTGTCTGATCGACGGGCGCGTTCAGCGCTTTCCCCTGCACCAGATCATAAAGCGTCTTCACTGACTGATAGCCCATCTCATGGAAGTTCTGTCCGACCGCTACATCAAGCACGCCCATTTTAAAGAAGGCGGGTGTTGTGTCGGGGAAAATGTCAACCGTTACGACCTTGTGGTTCGGGTTCGCGAGCTTCCATGCGTTGACCTCGGGCATCGCGTCGGGCGCCACGCAGTACGGCCAGCCGCCTGCCATGAACCATGCGTCGATCTCGTCGCCGGAAGCGCGGGTATACGCCTCGACACCCTCAATCGCCTTATCCACGTCATCATTACACGGATAGGAATAGACGACCTCAATATTTGTGCCCTTAATCGCATCGGCAAAGCCTTTTTTTCTGGCCTCAATGTCATTGGCGCCCGGAATGCCCTCCAGCTGCGCTACGCGAACCTTGTCAAGCCCGGCATCCTTGAAGAGCTTCACCATGTACTCGCCGCAGGTATAGCCCGCTTTGTAGTTCTCCGTGCCGGCATAGAAAAGGCGCTTTGACTCGGGCGAATCAACATCATAGCAGGAAACTTTAATCCCGCTGTCGACGGCGCGGTTAATTACGTCCTTCAGCGCATCGCCCGTGGTGCAGGAGATGGCGATTCCGTCGACTCCCAGATCGATCAGGTTGTTCATGATCTCGTTCTGGAGTTCCGCTTCGGCCCTGATCGGAGACTGCCAATCCACCTTGATCCCCAGTTCTTTTCCCGCCGCTTCCGCGCCGGCCTGAGCCGGGAGGAACACGACATTTCCGGTTTGCTGGCCGATCACCGCGATGGTAATGTCCTTGTTCGATTTCGCCGCCGTTTCTCCGGCGGAAGCCGCCGTTGTTCCGGCCGGTTCCGCGGTCTTGGTGGATGCCGAGCAGGCGCAGAAGAGCAGCAGCACCAGGGCCAAAAGCACGCACAGGGTCTTTTTCATTGAATTTTCCTCCTCATGATTCATTTATGGATGGGGATACCTTCTTTCCTATGCCTTTCCGCTCTTGCGGAGTTGATCTGCTGTCACAGCCGCAATGATGACGACGCCCATAATCAGCGTCTGCCAGTAAGAGTCCACGCGCAGCAGCACCAGCGCGTTGCGGAGAACGCCGATGATGGCGGCGCCGATGATCGTGCCGAGCACGGAGCCTTCTCCGCCGGAGAGAGACGCGCCGCCGATCACGACCGCCGCAATGGCGTCCATTTCAAACCCGTTGCCTGCCGTCGGCTGACCGACGCCCAGCTTGGAGGCGGTGATAATGCCGGCAAAGGAGCCCAGCGCCGCGCCGAGCGTATATACGAGAATAATCAGGGCCTTGATATTGATGCCCGAAATCCGGGTGGATTCCGCGTTGCCGCCCATGGCAAAAATGCGGCGGCCCGTGACCGTTTTATTCAGGAAGACCGCAAAAAGCACCGCTATCATCGCCATGCACCAGATTGCCATCGGAATTCCCAGGAACTTACCCTGCCCGAGGAACATATAGCCTCCGGGCAGATTGGAAACGGGATAGCCCTGTGTCAGAATCGTGCACAGACCGCGCGCAATCTGCATCGTGCCCAAAGTCGCGATGAAGGGGGGCAGCTTGCAGTAGACCACCATCAGGCCGTTCAGCGCGCCGAAGATCGCGCCGGCCAATACGCCGAGGATCATCGAAATCCAGATCGGCATGCCGAACAGCGAACAGCAATACGTCGAAACAACGCCGGCCAGTCCATAAACAGAGCCGATCGAGAGGTCGATGCCGCCTGTGATGATAATCATCAGCACGCCGATGCCCGCAATCGCAATGGCAGAAAAGGATCTCGCCGTGGAAAGGAGATTGCTGACCTTGAGAAACGCCGGCTCCGCCGCCGCCGTAATCACGCACATCAGCAGCAAAATCAAAGAGATGGAAAATGTCGAGTTTTTAAAAAGTCCTATCTTTTTCGCGTCCTTAACCTCTGTTTTCACTTTTCTTTCCCCTTTCCTCACGAAACAACCATTTTCATGATTGAGACCTGATCCGCCTTTTCTCTCGGTATCACGCCCTTGATCCGCCCCTCGTGCATCACGACGATCCGATCCGACATGCCCAGGATCTCGGGCAGCTCCGAAGAGATCATGATAATCGCTACCCCCCGCCTGGCAAGGTCGCTCATCAGCGCGTGAATTTCTCTCTTCGCACCGACGTCGATCCCGCGCGTCGGTTCGTCCAGGATCAGAATGGACGGGCTGCTTGCCAGCCACTTCGCGATAACGACCTTCTGCTGATTCCCGCCCGACAGATTTTTTACGCGCTGCTCATTGGACGGCGTCTTTACCTCGAGCGCTTTCACGAAACGGTTTGTCATCTCGTTTTCCTTCTGCCGGCTGATGAATCCTCTTTCCGCAACCAGCCGGAGCGCCGCGAGGGTGGTATTCTGCCGAACGCTCATTCCCAGCACCAGCCCCTGAGATTTACGGTCTTCCGGCACGAAGCCCATGCAATAGCGGAGCGCGTCCTTGGGCGACCTGATGAAGGCCTTCTTCCCGTTGATAAAAACATCTCCCGATTCTCTCTTGTCAATGCCGAACACCGCCCGCATCACCTCGCTGCGGCCGGCGCCCACCAGCCCGGCAAAGCCAAGGATCTCCCCCGCATGCAGTTCGAAGGAAATATCCTTTAAAAATCCTTTGGTCGACAGTCCCTCAACCTTTAAAACCACGTCCCCGATCTTTGCGTCCTGCTTGTTGAACAGGTCGTTGATGTCGCGTCCCACCATTGCATTGACAATGTCGTTTTCCGTGCAGTCCGCCGTGGTCATCCGGCCCGCGCACACGCCGTCGCGAAGAACGGCCACTTCATCGGAAATGGCAAAGATCTCAGCCAGCTTGTGCGAGATATAGACGACCGCGACATTCATTTCGCGCATCTTCCGGATAATGGCAAACAGCGTCTCGGTCTCGGTTTCTGTCAGCGAGGATGTCGGTTCATCCATAATAATGATTTTGGAGTGGAAGGAGAGCGCCTTTGCCACCTCAATCATCTGCTTCTGCGCGGTGGAAAGCGTCCGGACCTTCGTCCAGGTATCGACTTTCAGGCCCACCTCATCGAGCAGCCTGCGCGCGTCTGCGTGCATTTTCTGTTTGTCCTCAAACATTCCCTTTTTGGGCTCTCGTCCCAGGAAAATATTTTCTGCGATATTCATGTTGTCCAGAACGTTCAGTTCCTGATAAATGATGCTGATGCCAAGCATCTGAGAGGAAAGCGGATCGGCAATTTCCACCTTCTCGCCGTTCACCAGAATTTCGCCTTCGTCCATTTTGTGGACGCCGGACAGCACCTTCATCAGGGTAGATTTCCCCGCGCCGTTTTCGCCGACCAGCGCCAGGACCTCTCCCGGGTAAGCGGTCAGGTCAACCTGGTTCAGCGCCGTAACTCCCGGAAATCTCTTTGTGATCCCGCGCATTTCCAGAATCGGTGTCCTCGTTTTTGTCATGAATTTCACACTCCTTTTCCGCGAGTATCCTTTTATTTGCTTCTCTGCTGAACCAGATGAAGCTCGGTGTCGATGCATTCCATTGCAGAATATGCGATGCCGCTCAGCAGATACCTCATTTCGTCCTCCACATAGAACATGTTGGGCGAAACCCCCTTCGGAAAATATTTCACGCAATACCGGTAAACCTCTTCCACCGTTTTCTGGTCGATCCGGCTTCCCCCCATGACAAAATACGCGGGATTGACGATGGAGACAATCGCCGCCGCCAGCTGCTCGAGCAGGTCAATCCTGGTGTTTCGATCCGTTGTCTGCGTTAGTGTCGTCTCCAGACTGCCCTGCATCAGCGTCTTTGAATTGATACTCGTGAATAAATAGCTGATTTCTCCGGCGAATCGCGAAAAGCCCCGATGGATCTGCTTGTTTATGATAAAGCCGGCGCCCAGTCCCGTACTCAGGTGAAGATACGCCATGGAGTCGGTCTGCTGCGCAAGCTCCTGCCGGTAATAGCCCAGCGCACGCATATTGACGTCGTTCTCAACCGTCACGGGGAGGCCGCACGCTTCCCCCACGACCTGCTGTAAATCGCAGTTTTCCAAATCGGGAAACTGGGGCGCGGCAAACAGCACCCCGGTATTCACCGCACTTTGAATGCCGATTCCCACCGCGCGAACTCTGGGATACCCGGCAATCAGGCGATTGGCCAGCGTACAGAGCTGCTCAAGGAACGCGCGTCCCGCGACAACGGCGGCGTGCCCGCTTGTCAGGATGGCTCCGCAGGAGTCTGTCACGGCATACTCGATTCCTTCCCGCTGCACATAAACGGCGGCAACACACAGGCTCTCGGAATTCAGGCAATACAATTCCGCCCGACGGCCGCCGCTGGAAATTGCAGCTCCGTGCTGCACGACTTCGTTCTCGCGCCGCAGCTTTATGATAATGGCGTTGACCGTTGGCTGGCTCAGATCCGTCGCCTCCGCCAACTCGCGGCGCGTCGCCACGCCTTTTGCGCGGAGCGCGTCCTTAACCAATGTTTCGTTAATCCGCTTCAGTGTCTGCGGCTGCCCCGTCATACGCTGCCTCATCTTCATTTCCTTTTTTAATGTTCTTATATTAAGTTTGGCTGATAAACGTTTTCTCTGATTTCATCTTAACGCGATTTTCCAGGTATTTCAAGCGGTCGGTTTTACCGAACTATTTCGGAATATTTTGGCTGTTTTTTTGTATTACATATTTATAAATGTCAACTAATGTCTAATTATTTATGCATAATGTACAGGCGCGAATTTTGCTCATCTCTCCCCGTCTTTTTCCCTCAGCTTTATCCTGTTTTTTAATCTCTAATCATTAACATATCTCAAAATACAACTGTGCGTCCGCATTTTTTGACTTGCGGAAGATTATTGATTCAAATCCCGTATCGTCCGCCGTGCCGGAGCAAGGTTCGTCCCGCCCCGGCTTTCTTTCTGCCGCGCGGACGCCCGGCCCGCGTGCCGGGCAATCTTTCTTTTTTCGCGCGGGCTCTTGACGGGAGGAGCTGATTCCCGTAAAATGAACATTGCTCACATTGGAGGGGTCCCGTCATGAATCATGCCGCCACATCAAGAGAGGAGCTTCTCGCGGCCAGCCTGCGGCTGACGGCGGAGGAGGGCTTCGCATCCCTGAACATGCGCCGCGTTGCGCGGGAGGCCGGCGTCTCCGTCGGCTGCGTCTACCGCTATTTTTCCACCAAGGCCGAGCTCACCGCCGCCGCCGTGGGGAAGGTGTGGGAGAGCATCTTTGACCGTGCCGACCGCGGCGGCGCGATGGGCGGGTTCCCCGCGTGCGCCGCGCGGCTCTACGACTGCATCCGCTCCGGCTCGGACGAGTACCCCGCCTTCTTTGTCTCGCACGCGCTGTTTTTCGGCTCGGCGGAAAAGGGCGAGGGCCGCGCGGCAATGGAGCACTGTCTTGACCGCGTCCGCGCCATTCTGCTCGCCGCGCTCGCCGCCGACAGCCGTGTCCGCCCCGACATCTTCGGCGGGGACTTTACCCCCGAGTCGCTTGTAGCCCTCGTCTTCGACCACCTCCTGCTGTTGGCCACGAAGGGCGCGCAGTCCTGCACCGACCTGATCGCCCTGCTGGTAAAACTGCTCTACTGACCCCACGGCCCGCACGGCGGGCTTTTTCCAAAGAAAATCTGAACGATGTTCATGTTGAAAAGGAGTCTTTCCCTATGCAAAAAATCCTGGAATCGGTCTTTGACCTCGCCTATCTCGTCACCGTCATCACCCTGGGCGCGCGGATGATCCGCATGCGCGGGGGACGTCAGCTCACGCTTTTCGGCGTGATGGCCGTGGTGCTGGGCGCGGGCGACGCGTTCCACCTGCTGCCGCGCGTGGCGGCGCAGTGGATGCCCGCCTCGGCGCAGCTCACCGCCGCGCTCGGCGTAGGCAAGCTCGTCACATCCGTCACGATGACGGTCTTTTACGTCCTGCTGTACGCCATCTGGCGGATGCGCTACGGCATCACCGGCAAACGCGGTTTGACGGCCGCCGTCGCGCTGCTGGCGGCGGCGCGCGTGGCGCTGTGCTGCTTCCCGCAGAACGCCTGGACGAGCGCGGACGCGCCCCTCTCCTGGGGGATCTTCCGCAACGTTCCCTTCACTCTTCTGGGCCTTCTCCTCATCGTACTCTTTTTCCGCAGCGCGCGCCGCTCGGGCGACCGGCCCTACCGCCTGATGTGGCTGACGATCACGCTGAGCTTCGCGTTCTATCTCCCCGTCGTCCTGTTCGCCGGCCGCGTGCCCGCGGCGGGCGCGCTGATGATCCCCAAGACCTGCGCCTATGTCTGGGCGGTACTCATCGGCTACCTCGACGGCAGGCGCGGCCCCGGTGCTGCCCGCGCCGCTTGACACGCGGCGGGGGGCGTGTTATAATGCCCTTCAGTTAGTTCGTTTTTGAACTGTTTGTCAGCAAACCGAGGTGACGGCATGAAACGGAATACAGAACTGCTGATGGCCGCGCGCTGGGTGCAGCGCGCGTTCGGCCTTGCGCTCCGGGAGATCGGGGAACGCTACCGGCTCACCCGGATCGAGATGAGCATCGTCTCGTTTTTGCAGAACAACCCCGGCCGCGATACGGCCAGCGACATCACCGAGCTGCGCGGCTTCTCCAAGGCCGCCGTCTCGCAGGGGATCGACCGGCTTTGCCGCCGGAGTCTGCTCGAACGGAGGCCCGACGGGGCCGACCGCCGCGTCGTGCACCTGCGGCTGACGGAGGAGGCCGGGCCCGTCCGGGCCGAGATCGCGGCGGCGCGCGGGGACTTCCTCGCGCGGTGCTTTGCGGGTTTCTCCGAGGACGAGATCGACCGGTTCCTTTCCGACACCGACCGCATCCTCGCCAATCTCCGCCTCGGCGGGCCGGAGGGAGGCGCAGACGGCGATGACGGCGGATAAGGACTTTCTGGGCCGCGAGCCCATCGGGCGGCTGCTGCGGAAGCTTTCGCTGCCGACCGTGGCGGCGCAGCTCATCAACATGCTCTACAACATCGTGGACCGCATCTACATCGGCCACATTCCCGTGACAGGCGCGCTGGCGCTGACGGGCATGGGCGTGTGCATGCCCGTCATCCTGATCGTCTCGGCGTTTGCGGCGCTCATCGGTTTCGGCGGCGCGCCCCGCGCGTCGATCTTCCTCGGAAAACGGGACGAGGACGCGGCGGAGCAGATCCTGGGAAACTGCTTCACGGCCCTTCTGATCGCCGCCGCCGCCCTGACCGCCGCGCTGCTGCTCTTCAACCGGCAGCTCCTCCTCGCCTTCGGCGCGAGCGAAAAGACGATCGGCTGTGCCCTCTCCTATATGAATATCTATACCCTTGGCACAGTCTTCGTGCAGATTACGCTCGGCATGAACGCCTTTATCACCGCGCAGGGCTTCGCCAGGACCGGGATGCTCTCGGTGCTCATCGGCGCGGTGTGCAACATCGTGCTCGACCCGCTGTTCATCTTCGCGTTCCACATGGGCGTGGCGGGCGCGGCGTGGGCGACGATCCTTTCGCAGGCGGTGTCCTGCACGTGGGTGCTCGCATTTCTCTTCGGCAAAAAGACGCTCCTGCGCCTGCGCCGGAGGAATCTCCGCCCCCGCGCAAAGATTCTCCTGCCCTGCCTGAAGCTCGGAACGGGTACTTTCATCATGCAGATCAGCGAGAGCGTCATCACCGTCTGCTTCAACGCCTCCCTCCTCAAATACGGCGGCGACATCGCCGTGGGCGCGATGACCATTCTGTACAGCGTTATGCAGGGCGCACTGCTGCCGCTTCAGGGCGTGGCGCAGGGCGCGCAGCCGATCCTGAGCTATAATTTCGGCGCGCGTCATCGCGGGCGCGTGAAGGAAACGTTCCTCCTGCTGCTGAAGATCAGTTTGGGCTATTCCGCCCTGCTGTGGGCGCTCATCATGCTCCTGCCGCACCTGTTCGCGGGCATTTTCTCGTCCGACGCGGCGCTGGTCGCCTTTACCGTCCCGGCTCTGCGGGTCTACGCGGCCTCGCTGGGGCTGTTTGGCGCGCAGGTCGCCTGCCAGATGACGTTCACCTCCCTCGGGGACGCGAAATCCTCCGTGGAGGCGGCGGTGATGCGGAAATTTGTGCTGCTCATCCCGCTCATCTTCCTGCTGCCGCACCTGTGGACGGCAAACCCGACCTTCGCGGTCTACCTCGCCGAGCCGGTCGCTGACGCGTGCGCTGTGACGTTCACGGTGCTGCTCTTCCGTGTCCGGTTCCGCGCCGCGCTTGCGTCCCTGCCGGAGTCGTCCTGAGCCTGCCGCGCGCCGCCGTTTTTTGAAACGGCGGCGCGCATTTTTTGTGAAAAATTTTTTACAAAATCTGTTTATTGCTCCAGATTCCGGGCAATACTAGCCTCGGAGGTGCAAAATATGCAAAATAATTCCGACAAGCGATCCGGGGCCTTCCGCAAGGCGATGAAGGAAAAGGGCTACTACATAGTCCTGTTCCTTTGCGTCATCGCAGTGGGAATCTCGGGCTATATCTTCGTCAGAACCGCCAACCAGCAGAAAAAAGCGGCGTCCGGCCAGACGCTCTCCGTGCCGCTGACACCAAAAACCACAGCGCCGAAAAACGGCGCCGTCCCTGAGAGCGCGGCCGTGTCGGCCGAATCCGGCGAGTCCGCTGCGGCAGACGCCGTGACCGGAGCAAATGCCGAACCGGCCGCCGCCGAGCCGGAGACCGTGGCCGTCGCGGCGCCCCTGACGGGCGACATGATCGGCACCTACTCCATGGACAAGCTCGCCTACAACGCCACAATGCGCGACTGGCGCACCCACGACGGCGTGGACATTGCCGCAGAGGCGGGCGCAAAGGTCTCGGCCGCGTGCGGCGGCTCCGTGACCGCCGTCTATGATGACGACGCGCTCGGCCGTGTGGTGACCATCTCGCACGACGGCGGCTATGTGACCACCTACGCGAACCTCGACGAGAACACTTTCGTCGCGGTAGGCGACACGGTGAAGGCCGGCGACGTCATCGGCGCGGTCGGCACCACCGCAAAGCTGGAACTCTCGGAGGGCCCGCACCTGCACTTTGCCGTGACATGCGGCGGCCAGAGCGTCGATCCCGCGACATTCCTGAAGTAACAGCCGGCGAACCCTTGTCCTGTCATTGCGGGCCGGCGCGGCTGTCCGTCCTTCGGGCCGATTCCGAAGGGCGGAGACGCGGATTCCCGCGTCGCGCCTGCGGCTCTCCCCGGAATGACAGGGGGCTGACGGATGGGGCGGCGCCCCGGCGGGGGCTGCCGTACGCCGCAAAGCCTCATATTCTTTCACCCGTTTCATGATTTTTCATTTCATTTTTTCCTCACTCCCTCGCCGGCGCGGATTTCCGCGCCGGCAATTTCTATGCCTGCTCATAGAATACGGGCGTATCGCCCACACCGGGGAACGGCGGCGTCAGGCAGGTCTTTCCTTTCGGCGCGGCCGCCTTCCCGCCGTACCGCGCCGCGGCATGCGCCGGATCTCCCCCCGGCTCCCGCCCCGGACGCCGTTTTCGTTAAAATATTCATCGTAAATCGAATATTCGGTATATCATACGCGCATTCTCCAATTATGCACGGATATTCTTTGCATTTTTATTCAACTTTGTGCTTGCAATCCGTGCCGGGCGGTGGTAAAATACGCTCACAAACAAAACTCACGTACATCAGATTCGGAGGGTATTTCGTTATGAGTGAGAAAAAAGACATCAAGAAAATCGTCCTTGCGTACTCCGGCGGCCTCGACACATCCATCATCATCCCCTGGCTGAAGGAGAACTATAACAATCCCGAGATCATTGCCGTCGCGGTGGACGTCGGCCAGGGCGACGAGCTGGACGGCCTGCAGGAAAAAGCCATCAAGACCGGCGCCTCCAAGCTCTACATCGTCGATCTGGTGGACGAAATGGTGGACGACGTGATCGTGCCCTCCATGATGATGGGCGCGAAGTACGAGGATTATCTCCTCGGCACCGCCTTCGCCCGTCCGGTCATCGGCAAGAAACTCGTTGAGATCGCCAAGAAAGAGGGCGCCGACGCCGTCGCCCACGGCGCGACCGGCAAGGGCAACGACCAGGTCCGCTTTGAGCTGGCCATCAAGCGCTATGCGCCGGAAATGACCATCATCGCCCCGTGGCGCGAGTGGAGCATCAAGTCCCGCGACGAGGAGATCGACTACGCCGAGGCGCACAACGTGCCCCTCAAGATCAACCGCGAAACCAACTACTCCAAGGACAAGAACCTCTGGCACCTGAGCCACGAGGGCCTCGACCTTGAGGACCCGGCCAACGAGCCGCAGTACGATAAGGAAGGCTTCCTGGAAATGGGAGTTTCTCCGGTCAAAGCCCCGGACAAGGCCGCCTATGTCACGGTCGACTTTGAGCAGGGCGTGCCCGTCGCCGTGGACGGCAAGAAGATGAAGGCGTCCGACGTCATCCGCACGCTCAACAAGCTCGGCGGCGAGAACGGCATCGGCCTTCTGGACATCGTGGAGAACCGGCTGGTCGGCATGAAGGACCGCGGCGTCTACGAGACGCCGGGCGGCACGATCCTCTATCGGGCGCATGAAGTCCTCGAGATGATCACGCTCGACAAGGACACCAAGCACATGAAGAGCAAGCTGGCCGTGGACTTCGCCGACCTTGTCTACAACGGCAAGTGGTTCACCCCGCTGCGCGAGGCGCTCACTGCGTTCGCCAAGGACACGCAGAAGTTCGTCACCGGCTCCGTAAAGCTCAAGCTCTATAAGGGCAACATCATCACCGCGGGCGTCACCTCGCCGTGCTCGCTGTACTCCGAGAATCTCGTGACCTTCTCTGCGAGCGACTACGACCAGGCTCAGGCCACCGGCTTCATCAACCTCTGGGGCCTGCCCGATACCGTCCAGGCGCTGCGCGAGGAAGGCAAGCTGTAAGATTGCACGCCGCGCCTGCCGAACAGGCCGCGCGCGGATGATCCGGTCTTCCGTCCGTCATTTCGCCGCGGGGCAAACGCTGTTTGCCCCGCGCGCCGTCATTAAGAGGAATTTGTATGAAACTTTGGTCCGGCCGGTTTGAGAAAAACACCGACCAGCTTGTCGACAAACTCAACGCCTCCATTGCCTACGACCAGCGGATGTACCGCGAGGACATCACCGGCTCCATGGCGCACGCCGCCATGCTCGGCGCGCAGGGCATCATCCCCGCCTCCGAGGCCGAACGGATCGTAAAAGCGCTCGGGGAGATTCTTGAGGATGTGGAGGCCGGAAAAATCGAGTTCTCCGAGGAGAACGAGGACATCCACATGAACATTGAGGTGCTGCTGACCGAGCGCATCGGAGCGGCCGGCAAGCGCCTGCACACCGCCCGCTCGCGCAACGACCAGGTGGCTGTCGATCTCAAAATGTACCTCCGCACCGGCATTGACGGCCTTCAGGAAAAGGTGAAAGCTCTGATCTCCGCGATCTGCGGCAAGGCGGAGGAGCACCTCGAATCCATCATGCCCGGCTACACCCACCTCCAGCGGGCGCAGCCGTCCACCTTTGCCCATTACGTCATGGCTTACGCCGAGATGCTCACCCGCGACCTCTCCCGTCTGAGCGACTGCCGCGCGCGGCTCAACCAATGCCCGCTTGGCTCGGGCGCGATGGGCGGCACGACCTATCCCATCGACCGCTTCATGACCGCGAAGGCGCTCGGCTTCGACAAGCCGAGCGAAAACTCCATCGACGGCGTGAGCGACCGGGACTATGTGCTCGAGCTCGCGTCCTGTCTCTCCATCCTGATGATGCACCTCTCGCGCTTCTCCGAGGAGATCATTCTCTGGGCGAGCAGCGAGTTTGGCTTCATTTCGCTCGACGACGCCTACGCCACCGGCTCATCCATCATGCCGCAGAAAAAGAACCCGGACATCGCCGAACTGGTGCGCGGCAAGACGGGCCGCGTCTACGGCGACCTGATGGGTCTGCTGACCGTGATGAAGGGTCTGCCGCTCGCTTACAACAAGGACATGCAGGAGGACAAGGAAGCCATTTTCGACGCGATGGATACCGTCTCGCTGTGCCTGGAGGTGTTCACGCCGATGTTCGCCACCATGACCGTAAAGACAGACCGCCTGCGCCGCGCCGCCTCGGAGGGCTTCATCAACGCCACCGACTGCGCGGACTATCTTGTGAAGAAGGGCATGCCCTTCCGTGATGCGTACACCTGCGTGGGCAGGCTTGTGCACTACTGCATCGAAAAAGGCAAGACGCTCGAAACGCTCACGCTGGAAGAATACAAAGCGGTCTCCGCATCGTTCGACGAGGGCGTGTATCAGGCCATCGACCTGATGACCTGCCTGAACGGCCGCATGGTTCCCGGCGGTCCCGCTCCGGAGATGGTGAAGAACCATATCGCCCATATGAGAGCGCTGCTGAACGAAAAACCGTAACGGAACGCGCGGCGTCCGCCGGCGCGGAAGGCTCATGCCTCCGCCGTTCCGGGGGGCCGCCTGCCCCGCCGATTCCCGTCGATTTGAAGAAGGGAGAATCCCATGAAAAATCACACGCACTTCCTGAAGCTCCTGGACTTTACGCCCGCGGAGATTCAGCAGTTTCTCGATACCGCGGCCGACCTCAAGGCCAAAAAGAAGGCCGGCGTGCCGCACAAGCTCTGCGCGGGCAAGCAGGTCGCCCTGATCTTTGAGAAGACCTCCACCCGTACCCGCTGCGCCTTTGAGGTCGCCGCGCACGACCTCGGTATGGACGTGACCTACCTCGACCCCTCCGGCTCCCAGATCGGCAAGAAGGAGTCCATCGCGGACACCGCCCGTGTCCTCGGCCGGATGTTTGACGGCATCGAGTACCGCGGCTACGGCCAGTCCATCGTCGAGGAGCTCGCCAAATACGCGGGCGTGCCCGTATTCAACGGCCTCACGAACGAATTTCACCCGACCCAGATCCTCGCCGACTTTCTCACCGTCCAGGAGCATTTCGGCGGCCTGAAGGGCAAAAAGCTCGTCTACCTGGGCGACGCGCGCTACAACATGGGCAACTCTCTGATGGTCGGCTGCGCGAAGATGGGCATGAACTTTGTGGCCTGCGCGCCGAAGGCTTACTTCCCCGCCCCCGCGCTGGTTGCCGAATGTCAGGCCGTCGCCGCCGAAACCGGCGCGACGCTCTCGTTCTGCGAGAACCCGGCAGAGGCGACAAAGGGCGCGGATGTGCTCTACACCGACGTCTGGGTCTCCATGGGAGAACCGATGGAGGTCTGGGCGCAGCGCATCCGTGATCTCGCCCCCTATCAGGTGACAAAGTCCCTGATGGACAACGCCGGCCCCCAGTGCCGCTTCATGCACTGCCTGCCCGCTTTCCATGATCTCCAAACGGCGATCGGAAAGGAAATGGGCGAAAAGTTCGGCCGCGACGCCATGGAGGTCACCGACGAGGTGTTCGAGAGCGAACAGTCCATCGTCTTTGACGAGGCCGAGAACCGGATGCACACCATCAAGGCCGTTATGGCCGAGCTGATGGCCGATTGATTTGCTACCTCTCTCTCACTCATAAGAAGCCCCGTGCCTCAGCAATGAGGCACGGGGCTTCGCCCTTTTATTTCTTCTTCCGGCGTCGGATGGCGATGATCGCGGCCACCGCGAGCAGCACGGCAGCCAGCAGGAAATAGCGGCCGAAGCCGTTTCCGAGAAAGATCGCGGTCGGCGCGTCCGCGCCGCCGATGATGTCCGGCGCGCCGCTCACGAAACCGCCGCTCCGGCCGGCGTATTGACAAGGACGACATCCACCTTCCCGTCGCCCTCGTGATCGATCACGGTGACGGACGCGCCCGGCGGCGGGTTCGTGAGGCAGCTGCCGGTCGTGGCGTTATAATTCTCATAATAGCTCGTATCCGGAGTGAGTCGCAGCCCGGCGTAGGAGAGCAGATCGTCGATCCCGTTCGTCCCGGGCAGCGTGAAGTACGTCTCCGCCGCACGCAGGGCAGGCATGCCGATCATGCGGTTGTGGTCGCTCGCGAAGATGGCATAGGCCGTGACCTTGCGTCCGATGAGCGAGACGTCCTGCGCCACGCTGTGGGACACGACAAATTCGCGCGTGTAGCCGTCGATGTGGAGATAGTCGCCGGAGAGCTTCCCGCCCGGCTCGCGCAGGTCGCAGACCGCGTCCGCGTCCACCACGCCTGTCACCTGACGGACGCCGAAACGGCTCTCCAGCACTGTCATGGGCGACATCATATCGTCGAGGACGTAGGCGGTCACGCCCGCCGTCCGGGTCTGTACGGCGGGGCATTGCAGCGCGTTGTAGATCATCAGACAGGCCCCGTCCCGTGTGGCATAGCGGCCCGGGTCGGCGGAATAATTGTCATAGATCCCGGCGCTCTTCGCGTCGGCGTCCACCGCGGCCGACCAGCCCGCGCCGGTGTAGGTCCTGCCCGAGTAATTCACCGCCACCAGCAGCATCTTGGCAAGCTCCCGGCCCGTGACATAGTCCGCGGGATGGAACGTGCCGTCGGCATAGCCGGCGATGATGCCGCTTTTGGCGCAGTAGTCGATGTACGGGTCCGCCCAGGAGCTCGCCGTATCGGAGAAAGCCGAAACGCCGGAGACGGCTTCACCCGTGCGGATGAGGGTGATCAGCTTGGAGATCTCGGCGCGGGTGACGCAGTTGTCCGGACGGAAAGCACCGTCGGAATAGCCGCTGACAAAGCCGAGGTCATTCAGCAGCGCCACCTCGGCGGGATGCTGCACGTCGGCGGCGTCGGAGAACGGCAGGTCGGCCGCTCGGACGGCGGCGCAGAGGAGAACAAGGCAGACGCAGAGCAGCAGCGCGGCGCGCAGACGCTTCACGGCAAACACTTCCTTTCGTGTCATTTTACGATATGAGTATAAACGGTTCCCGAAAACAGGTCAATGCTTGGGTAAAAGTTGTAATCAAACTGTAATTTTCCACGAAAAAAATGCCGCGTGAACCGAGATCCGCACGGCATTTTCTGTCTTTTACCTGGGCAGGCGGGCTTCGCCGACGAGATAGCGCGGGCGGCCCTTTGCCTCCTCGTAGATTTTTCCGGCGTACAGCCCCAGCACGCCGAGCGAGACGAGGATGCATCCGCCGATCGCGAGCAGCAGCAGCGTCAGCCCGGCGGCGGAGGAGACACTCCGACCGGCGATCAGCCGCACCAGATCGACGACTGCCAGCACAATCGCCGCAAACAGGCACAGCCCGCCCGGCAGCAGCGGCAGCAGCAGCGGCGCGGAGGTGTAAGCCGTCACGGAGCTGGCGGCCAGGCGCACGAGTGCGCGCAGGGGCCAGTGACTCTCCCCGGCATGGCGCGGCGCGACCTCGAAGGGGATCGAGCAGTGGCGGAACCCGACCCACGCCGACATCCCGCGGAAGTAGGGCGTCTGCTCGGGGAGCCTGCGCCACGCCTCGACGGCGCGGCGGTCCATGAGCTTGTAGTCGGAGAGCTGGTCGGCCCGGCTGCCGGACGCCTGGGAAAAGATGCGGTAATAGAGCGAGGCGCAGGCGCGGTGCAGCGCACTCTCACGGCCGCGGCTGGCCTTGACGCCGTCCACAACGTCATAGCCCTCCTCGCGCCAGAGGCGCACCATCTCCGCGACGAGCTCCGGCGGGTGCTGGAGGTCGGCGTCCATGACGACGACAGCCTCCGCGTCGCAGTGCTCGAGGGCGCAGCAGAGCGCGGCCTCCTTGCCGAAATTGCGGGAAAAGCGCAGCAGCGTCACATTCGGGATCTCGTCCGCGAGGGTGTTGAGCCGCTGCCAGGTCGCGTCGCGGGAGCCGTCGTCCACCAGCAGGAAGCCGTGCTCCACGCCCGCGTCGGAGACGACGCGGTGCACGGTGCGGACGGCGTCGAGGATGCCGCTCTCCTCGTTGAAGACGGGCATGATGATCTGGATCATTTTTCGGCGTCCCCTTCTTCGGTAAAATTCGCCGGGAGCTCCGGCTCACGGCCGGCTTGAGGTTCGGATTCGGGTTCGGATTCGGGTTCGGATTCGGGTTCGGATTCGGGTTCGGATTCGGGTTCGGGTTCGGATTCGGGTTCGGATTCGGGTTCGGGTTCGGGGGCGGGTTCAGGCTCCGGCTCGGGCAGCTCCTTCCAGGGCAGGCCGTCCGCGAGCGCGTCGGGCCCCCAGAGGCCGAAACGGCGGCGCAGCAGCAGGAGAAGCGCCGTCCCGAAGACGCCCGCGAGCGAGAGCATCAGGCCGGACTTCAGCCCGCGCGTGTGGAATGTCAGCTCGAGCGTGTGCGTCCCGGCGGGCAGATCCACGGCGAGCAGGCCCTCGTCCACGGCGCGGGTCCTGACTTTTTCGCCGTCCAGGCTGGCCTCCCAGCCCGCGTCGTAGGAGAGCGTGGTCAGCAGCACGCCGCCGCCCTCGGGAGCGGTGACGGTGCCGTGAAGGCGCGTGTCGGAATAGGAATCGACCTGATAGCCGCCCGCCTTGAGCGCGGAGACGGCTTTGTCGAAGACCTGTTCGTTGAGCGTGAGGGCGTAGATGGTGCCGCTCACCTGCTGGTCGGCGGAGACGCGGACGGTGACCGTGTCGCCCGCGGCGGCGGGGCCGTAATTGATGAAGGTCGGCTCCTTGGGCTTCTCGATCTGGCTCTTTGCGCCGACGACCTCGATCTTGGTCGCCTTCTGGCAGTCCACAAAGAAGTAGAGCTGGCCGGGCGTGGTGACGGTGACGGTGATGTCGGAGCTGTCGCCCGCCTTGGCGCAGTGCGCGGTGAAGCCCGCGCCGTTGCGCGAGGCGTTGACGCTCGCGGCACAGCCCGCGGTCTGCTGCGCCTCCCGGTTGGGCACGAGCACCTGGCGGCTGTCGCCGGTCAGGGCTTGGTAGAGCGAGTTCTGCGATTCGACGGGGTCGCCGCTCGTGGAGCGCCAGCTCCGCAGCGCGTCGGTCCCCACAAAGCCGGCGCCGAGCGCGTCGTCGTTGCGGTAGAGCAGCCAGGAGACCTCTCCCTTCGCGCGGCGGGCGATCTCGGTGAGGCCCGGCTCATAGGGCAGCTCGTAGGAGGAGATATAGTAGCGCGCGCCCAGCAGGGACTCGAGCGTGGGGAGGTAGCCGAGGAGATAGTGGGAGTTCACCGTGTTGCAGGCGAAGCCGAGGTGCTCCATCGTTTTGGTGGTGGCGTAATAATAGGTCGAGCAGAAGATGGACAGACCGTTGTAGCCGTAGAGCGCCCCGTCCATGCGGGTGAAGCGCTCGGACGAGTCCACGCGCTGGAAGAACGGCCCCTCCGCCCGGATGAGCCCGGCGGCCTCCGCGCCCATTTCGCCGAGGAGCTGATGGGAGTCGCTGAAAAGGTAGCCGTCGTGCTTGGTGAGGAAGCCGGAATCGGCAAGCTGTCCGCGCGTCTCGTCGGCGGAGAAGAGCGCCTCGGCCGAGCAGGCGAAGAGCAGCACCGCCGCCACCGCGCCCGCGCGCAGCCGCCGGCTCGCCGCGAGGGCGAGGATCGCCGTGTAAATCACGAGGAGGACGGCCGTGAGGTAGACGGAGGTAAGCGGGATGTCCTGCGTGCTGACCTTCTCCATCACAAGCACATAGGCCACGAGCGCGGTACCCGCGCCGAGCACCTGCGGAAGCCTGAGGCTGTCGAGATGGCAGAGGAGATCGTGCGTCATCAGCAGAACGACGAAGACGTAGAGAAACGCGTAGCGGTAGGGCAGGCCGTTCGGGCCGTGCATCCCATGCCAGACGAGGTTGGGGATGTTGAGCGCCATGCTCGCGCTGAGGATGGCCCACAGCCCGAGGTACGTCAGACGGCGCCGGAGCGGAATGCGCCCGGCCATGGCATAGAGCGGCAGAGCCAGCATCGGCAGCACGCCGCAGGCGATGTTGGGCAGATCCGTGACGTGCAGCTCCGTGGGCACGACGCCGAAGAAGTGGCGGCCGTAGAGCTCGAGCAGCTCAAAGTTGGCCTTGAGCTCCGGGAGTTTCTCCCCGGCGGCGGAGGTAAGCTTCAGCCCCAGCCAGGTGGGGAGCACCATGCACGCGGCAAGGCAGCCGCCCAGCGCCGAGCACACGCCGAAGCGCACGGCCCTGTTCCAGAACCGGCGGCCGCCGCAGCCCTCGCGCAGGCACCAGGCGAAGAAATACAGCACCAGGAACAGGCAGAGCATATATGCCGCGTAAAAGTTCGCGAAGAGCGTGTAGGCAAGCGTGAGGATGTACAGCAGCGGTTTCCCGCCGCGCAGCAGCCGCTCAAGCGAGAGAACGGCGAGCGGCACGAACATCACCACGTCGAACCACATGAGGTTCCACGAATAGGCCACGAAGAACATCGACGTTGCGTACAGCAGCGCCGTGAGGACGGAGACGACGCTCCGCCGCCCGGAGAGGTACTGCGCGCACGCCGCGAAGGCGGCCGCGGCGATGACGGTCTTGCAGGTGATGATGAGCAGGAAGCATTCGGCCATGTACTCCCTGGGAAACAGGGCCGTAAGGAGGTTGAGGGGGCTCGCGAGGTAGTAGCCGATGGTGGGCACCATGCTCAAGCCCATGCCCATCTGGAGCGAGTTGAGGAGGCTGCCGCCCTCGCCGCGCAGAACGCTGCGGAAATAGGCGTACAGCGGCATATACTGCGAGTACATATCGCTCATCACGCAGGTATTCTCCCCGAAGGGCCACATCCCCGCGAAGAAGTATGACACCAGCGAGAGCGCGAGGGTGAGCGCGGCGGCCATGGCGGGGTAGTACCACGCGGGCTTCTCCGGCTCCTCCTCCCGGCGCAGGGCGCGCAGCGTGGAGGCGGCGAGCGCCGCGAAGAGCGCCGCCGTGCCGAACAGAATGAGCACGGTCTGGGCGGGACGCCCGGCGGCGAGAAGATGGTGAGCATAGGACGTCGCGCAGACGCCCGCCGCGCAGGCGGCGATCAGGAAGATGAACACGCCGGTCAGCCGCCGGTCGTATTTCCGCTTGGAAAGACGCATACAGGTTCCTCCAGTCAGCGCCGCGGCGCTCAGTACTCCACAGGCTCGCTCATGGGCTTCTCCAGGAGCGCGGGATTTTCCAGCAGCGTTTTCAGGAGCCGGATGGTTTTGGAATAGTAGTAGCCGTCGGCGATGCGCTCGTCGATGGTCAGGCCGAGATCGACGGTCTCACGCATCGCCGCGTTCCCGTTTTCATCGAAGAACGGCGTGCTCTTTTTCTCGCCGACGATGCAGAACACGGAGTTCGTGCCCCAGTTGGTGAGATGATGGTAGCCGCACTTGAGCCCGATGGAGCCGAGGTTCGAGAGCAGCACCGAGGAGTAGTACGGGTCGGAGCCGATGAGGAAGTCCGGGCACCAGCCGTGCCTGTCCAGAATGGTAATGAGCCAGACGAGGAACTTGGCGAGAAAGCGCGGCATCCGGTTGAGGATCTCCATGCTGTCGGTGGAGCGGTCGGGCTTGTCGCTGCGGCAGGCGCTGACCTGGTCGAAGATCAGCCGGTGGATGTCGCGGATGGTGTGCTCGGGCCGGGTGTGCAGAATGGCGAGGGCTTCGCCGCCCTCGTCGGCGAACTGCTTCTTCACCACGAAGGAGGCAGAGACCTCGCCGCGCTGATAGATGTTCTTGTTGGCGATAAACCGGTTCATCTTGGGGCGGAGCGTGAGCGTCTTGATCATCGCCGCGACAATTACATGGAAGAGCGTGTAGGGAAACGCCGCCTCGCCCCCGTTGATCTTCTTCAGCCACTCATTGATCGCGGTCAGGTCGACGCGCTCGGAGAGATACGCCTCGTTATCGCAGCGGTTCGGGTAAATCAGCGGCACGATGAAGTGCATCGCATCCAGGTCGCGCAGAAGCACGCCGTCTCGCCGGTCGCCGAACCGTCTCTTGCGCTTTTCCATGAAATAGCCCTCTTTCCCCAAAATTCAAACTGGTTTTATGATACAACACCGCGCGGCGAGTTGCAAGAGGAAGACGCGGCCGGGAGAGCAGGAAGCCCTCCCGGCCGCGTCTTTCGGGGCGAAACAGTCTCCCCCCGCTGCGGTCATTTTTCCTTCGGCGTTTTGCCGTACTGCTTTTTGTAGGCGCGGGAGAAAGCGGAGTAGTCCTGAAACCCGCTGCGGTAGCACGCGTCCGTGACCGGAGCGCCGCCCGCGATCAGCTCGCGCGCGAGCAGAAGGCGCTTGCCCACAAGGTAGCTGTGGATGGTGTAGCCCGTCTCCTGGCGGAAACGGCGCATCATATAAAACTTGCTGAAATAGAAGCGGGCGGCGAGATCGTCGATGGAAACGGGGTCGGTCAGGTGGCTGTTGAGGTACTGGAGGATCGCGACGATCTTCCCGTCGCCTCCGGCGGTTGTGACATAGCGCAGGCTCTGATCCACAATGCCCCGGCTGACCTCGATGAGGAACTGCAAAAAGAGCGACCGGCCGAGCAGCTCCCGCCCGAACCCCTCCGAAGCGAGCGTACGCTCGAGCGTGCCGAGCACGGCGGGAAGTCCGCTGTTCCAGCCCACGGGCCGCACGACAAAACGAAATTCCTCCCGCGCCATCTCGAAACAGCGCTCCAGATCGCACCCGGGCGCGCTCTGCGCGCGCAGAAATTCCGGCGAAATATAGAGGATGATCCGCTCATAGGGCACGTCCGGCGCCACCTCGGGCCGGTGGATGTCGCCCCGGCCGACAAGGATCACGTCGCCCGGCTCCAAGGTGTAATGTTGGCCCTCGATATCGTAACAGGCCTGGCCCGCCAGAAAAACGATGATCTTGTGGAAGCTGTGGTAGTGCCAGTCCACCGGGCGCATCTCGGTGTCTCTCAGATGGAAGAGACGGAAGTCCTCCGTGAGATAGCCCCGTTTTTCATATTGTTCCGGCTCCATGGCCCCACCTCCGCGCAGGATTTGCCATCATTATAGCAGATGTCCTGCGTTTCGTGCAACCCCCGCGGTTCACTCTCCGCGCACACGATAGCCGCACCAGCGGATGGCGGCCTTCGCCAGCTCCTCGGTAGGGTCGACGAAGCCGCCGGGCAGCGCGAGTGTCTCGCGCACGATGGGCAGCTCCGTGCAGCCGAGGACAAAGTAGTCCGCGCCGGCGGCAGCCATGTCGGAAAGTGTTTGCTCCACGGGGGCGCGGAACGAGGCAAGCGCGCGCCCGGCCTTGACGCCGTCATAGATCACGGCCGTCAGGGCGTCGCGCCCGGCCTCGCCGGGCAGGACGCTCGCCACGCCCTCCGCCGCGAGGGCGGCCGGGTAGAGGCCGGTCTCCAGCGTGCCGCGCGTGGCGAGGACGCCGGCCGTTTTCCCGGGGAAGCGCGCGGCGCAGGCGCGCGCGGTCGCCCGGAGCATGCTCAGGAAGGGAAGCTTCGTGCGCGGCCGCAGCTCGGGGAGAAAATAGTGCGCTGTGTTGCAGGGCATGATGACGCAGTCCGCCCCGCACGCTTCGAGGCGGCGGAGAGACTCCGTCATCTCCGGCAGCGGACTCGGCCCGCCGCGCAGGATGGCGGCCGTCCGGTCGGGAATGTTCACGTTGCTGTCGATATAGACGCGGATATGCTCGCCGTCACACGACGCGTCGGTCAGCACAACGAGCTTGCGGAACAGGTCGGCCGTGGCGAGCGGGCCCATACCGCCGAGGATGCCAACGGATCTTTTCATGGCGGAACCTCCTTCCGGGAATGGCAAAAGGCCGCCCGAACGGGCGGCCTTACTTTGCACTCAGAGCGCCTTCCTGGCCATTTCGACCAGAGCGGCAAACGCGGCGGAATCGGCGATCGCCAGCTCGGAGAGGGCCTTGCGGTTCATCTCGACGCCGGCGCGCTTCAGGCCGTTCATGAAGCGGGAATAGTTGATGCCGTAGGGAGCGACGGCCGCGCTGATGCGGGCGATCCACATCTGGCGGAAATCTCTCTTCTTCAGGCGGCGGCTCGTATAGGAATAGACGCCGGACTTCTTGACGGCCTGCTTGGCCATCTTGAAGTGGGTGGATTTGGAGCCCCAGTAGGACTTCGCAAGCTTCAGGGTTTTGTTTCTTCTTTTGCGCGTCATCATTGCGCCTTTGACTCTAGCCATTACAATATCCTCCTATATGTGATTCGGCTTCCCGATTATTTGTACGGAATCATCTCTTTGATTGCGGCGACGTTGGTGACGTCGGCATAGCCGGTCTGCCGCAGGCCACGGGTGCGTTTCGTGGTCTTTTTGGTGAGGATATGGCTCTTGAAGGCGTGCGCTCTCTTCACCTTGCCGGTCTTGGTAAGGTTAAATCTCTTTTTCGCGCCGGAATGCGTTTTCAGTTTGGGCATGGGTGGTTCTCCTTCCGAAATTATCGATTTTACTTGGCGTTCTTGGAGCTGAGGAACATGGACATGTGCCGGCCATCGAGCTTAGGACTCTTCTCAACGTTGGCCAGCTCCGCGCACTGCTCGCCGAATTTCTTCAGCAGCTCCTCGCCGATGGAGGTATGCGCCATCTCGCGGCCGCGGAAGCGGACCGTAACCTTGACGCGATTCCCGTCGGCCAGGAATTTCTGCGCGTTTTTCAGCTTGACATTGAAATCCGCCACGTCGATGTTGGGGGACATGCGGACTTCCTTGATCTCCACGACATGCTGATTCTTCCTGGCTTCCTTTTCCTTTTTGAGCTGCTCGAAGCGGAACTTCCCGTAGTCCATGATCTTACATACGGGCGGCGTGGAAGTCGGAGCGATCTTGACCAGGTCAAGATCCTTTTCGTAAGCAAGATTCAGCGCGGCCGCCGGAGTCATGATGCCGAGCTGCGCGCCGTCCGCGCCGATGACGCGGATCTCCCTGTCGCGGATTTCCTCGTTGAGCTGGTGTTCTAGTTTGCCGATGGTGAAGCACCTCCCATTCCAAATTATACAAAAAATGCGGATGCCGCAAAGCACCCGCACACAAAGCCCCGTCCGAAGACGTGAGAGACGATGTTTACCTCTTCGCTGTGGCTGGAGGTGAGGTGCGGTGCTGCCGCTCCTTCTTTGTTTTACCGGATTATTATACGACGGGAAAGATATCCTGTCAACAGGTATTTTCGGAAGAAAGGCGGATTTTTTTGCGCGGTACGGGCGAAATCCGCCGATTCGCCGGTTATGTCGTTTTTCTCAGATTTTCCTTGACAGATCAGTTAGGTTATGCTAACATCCTTGTTAGACAGAACTAACTTGGGAGGAACGCATAGAAATGATGACTCTGGATCAGCTGAAGACCGGCGCCTCGGGCGTCATCCGCGCGGTCGGCGGGAAAGGCCCGCTCCGCTGCCGTCTTTTGGACATGGGTTTGATCCCGCGCACGCGGGTCACGCTCCAGAAGGTCGCTCCGATGGGCGACCCGATCGAGATTCTCGTCCGCGGCTACGAGCTGACGCTCCGCGTGGAGGAGGCCAAAAAAATCGAAGTGGAGGCGGATGCGACATGATCTTTGCTCTGGCAGGCAACCAGAACTGCGGCAAAACGACCCTGTTCAACGCCCTCACCGGCTCAAACCAGCACGTCGGCAACTTTCCCGGCGTGACGGTGGACCAGAAGATGGGCGAGATCCGCGGCGTGAAGGACTGCTCGGTGGTGGATCTCCCCGGCATCTACTCCCTCCGCCCCTACACACAGGAGGAGATTGTCACGCGCGATTTCATCCTCAACCAGAAGCCCGACGGCATCATCAACATCGTGGATGCCACGAACATCGAGCGCAACCTCTACCTCACGCTCCAGCTTCTCGAGCTTCGCGTGCCGATGGTGCTGGCGCTGAACATGATGGACGAGGTGCGCGCCAACGGCGGCACCATCGACGTGCAGAAGATGAGCGACGCGCTCGGCATCCCGGTCGTCCCGATCAGCGCCTCCAAGGGCGAGGGCGTCTCGGAGCTGATCGCGCAGGCGGTTAAGACCGCCCAGGGCCGCATTCTCCCGAAGGTCTGGGACTTCTGCGCCGAGGGCTCGCCCGTCCACCGCTGCATCCACGCGGTCGTCCACCTGATCCAGGATCACGCCGACCGGCTGGGCGTGCCCTCCCGCTTCTGCGCGGCCAAGCTCATCGAGGGCGACGACACCGTTGCCGCGCGGCTGGAGCTCGACCAAAACGAGAAAGACCTCCTCGAGCACTGCGTGAGCGAGATGGAGACCGAGACCGGCCTCGACCGCAACGCCGCCCTCGCGGACATGCGGTATGCTTTTCTGGAAAATGTGGTGAAAAACGCGGTCGTCAAGTGCCACGAAAGCCGCGAGCACCGGCGCAGCGTGGCGATGGACCGGGTGCTCACCGGAAAATACACGGCCATCCCCGTCTTCCTGGGCGTGATGTTCCTTGTGTTCTTCCTCACCTTCAACGTCATCGGCGCGAAGCTCTCCGACTGGCTCTCGCTCGGCATCGACGAGCTGACCGGCCTCGTTGACCGGGGCCTCACCGCCTATGGCATCAACCCTGTCGTCCACAGCCTGATCGTCGACGGCATCTTCGCAGGCGTGGGCAGCGTGCTCTCGTTCCTGCCCATCATCGTGGTTCTGTTCTTCTTCCTCTCCATCCTCGAGGACACCGGCTATATGGCCCGCGTGGCCTTCGTGATGGACAAAGCCCTGCGAAAGATCGGCCTCTCCGGGCGCAGCTTCGTGCCGATGCTGATCGGCTTCGGCTGCTCGGTGCCCGCCATCATGGCAGCGCGCACCGTCTCGTCCGACCGCGACCGGAAAATGACGATCCTCCTGACCCCGTACATGAGCTGCTCGGCGAAGATCCCCATTTACGCGGTCTTCTCGGCGGCGTTCTTCCCGCGTTACCCGGCGCTCGTGATGATCGGGCTGTACGTCTCCGGCATGGTGCTGGGCGTGCTGGTGGCGCTCGTGCTCAAGAGCACAAAATTCCGCGGCCAGCCGGTGCCGTTCGTGATGGAGCTGCCCAATTACCGCCTGCCCTCCGCCAAGAGCGTGGCGCTCCTCCTCTGGGAGAAGGCGCGCGACTTTTTGCAGCGGGCGTTCACCATCATCTTCATGGCCACCATCATCATCTGGTTTCTCCAGACCTTCGACACCCGCCTCAACGTCGTCTCCGACAGCACCGGCAGCCTGCTGGCCCTGATCGGCCGCTGGATTGCGCCCGTCTTCCGCCCGCTCGGCTTCGCCGACTGGCGCGTGGCCACGGCGCTCATCACCGGCTTCACCGCCAAGGAGGCCGTCGTCTCCACGATGTCCGTCCTGCTGGGCGTGGGCATGAGCCAGCTCGGCGGCGCGCTCGCCGGCCTCTTCACCCCGCTGACGGCCGTGAGCTTCCTGCTCTTCACCCTGCTCTACACGCCCTGCGTGGCCGCCGTCGCCACCATCCGCCGGGAGCTCCGCTCCAGACTCGCCACCGCCGGCGTCGTGCTGATGCAGTGCGGCGTGGCCTGGGCCGTGGGCTGCCTCGTCTATCAGATCGGGAGGCTGATCGCATGAATATTCTGGACTGGCTTCTTTTGCTCGCCGTCGCGGCAGGCGTGTTCGCCGCGCTGCGCTCCTCGCTGCGCCGGAAAAAGCGCGGCGGCTGCTGCGGCTGTTCGGGGGGCTGCGCGGGCTGCTCCGGCTGCCCCCGCCGGTAGCCGCGGGCTTTTCCCGTTGACAACAAACCGGTTTATGCCTATACTGAAGCTATCGGTTCCCGTACCGATTCAGCATAGAAAGGCCGGTGTCTTTGATGAATAAATCGAGGGTATATTTCACCAATTTCCGCACCACACTGGAGGAGAACGTTCAACAGAAGCTCGCGCGCCTGATGGCCACCGCGGGTATGGATCAGATTGATTTTGACGGCAAATTCGTCGCCATCAAGATGCACTTCGGCGAGCCGGGCAACCTCGCGTTCCTGCGCCCGAACTTTGCCAGGACCGTCGCCGACTTTGTGAAAAGCGCCGGCGGCCGCCCGTTCCTGACCGACTGCAACACCCTCTACATCGGCGGGCGCAAAAACGCGCTCGACCACCTCGATTCCGCCAACATGAACGGCTTCCTGCCCGTCACCACGGGCTGCCAGATTCTTATCGCGGACGGCCTCAAGGGCACGGACGACGTGCACGTTCCCGTCTCCGGCGGCGAGTATGTCAAGGAGGCCAAGATCGGCCGCGCCGTCATGGACGCGGACGTGTTCATCTCCCTGACCCACTTCAAGGGCCATGAGAACGTCTGCTTCGGCGGCGCGCTCAAAAACATCGGCATGGGCTGCGGCAGCCGCGCGGGCAAGATGGAGATGCACTCGGCGGGCAAGCCCTATGTCGAGCAGGATGCCTGCATCGGCTGCGGCGCCTGCGCGAAAATCTGCGCCCACGACGCGCCGCGGATCACCGACGGCAAGTGCGCCGTGAATCACGACAAATGCGTCGGCTGCGGCCGCTGCATCGCGGTCTGCCCGACGGACGCCATGCGGTCTCCCTTTGACGAGTCCTTTGCCATCCTCGGCGCGAAGATCGCCGAGTATGCCAAGGCCGTTATGGACGGCCGCCCGTGCTTCCACATCACCATCGCCAACGCCATCTCGCCCAACTGCGACTGCCACGCCGAGAACGACGCGCCCATCGTGCCGGACATCGGCATGTTCGCGTCCTTCGACCCGGTCGCGCTCGACCAGGCCTGCATCGACGCGGTAAACCGTCAGACGCGCCTGCCGAACACCTTCATCGACGACTATGGCGACCAGTCCCTCGCCGACACGTTCCGGGCCGCGCACCCCGACACCGACTGGCGCTCCACCATCGAGCACGCCAGGAAACTCGGCCTCGGCACCGACGAATACGAGCTCATTACCGTCTGAACAAACGCCGCGGGGGAAAGACTGTCTTTCTCCCGCGGCGTTATTTTTTATGCAGGGAGGTTCTCCATGACCGATTCCATTCTGTTCGTCGATTTCGACGGCACCATCACCTCTGAGGAGACGCTCGAAGGCGCAATGCGCCTGTGTGTGGATCCCGGGGAGTACGAGCGCAAGGCGCGCGAGATGCTCTCCGGCGCGATTACCATCTCCGAGGTGCTTCACTACGCCTTCTCCCGCATCCCCAGCTCCCGGCTGGAGGAGATCAAAGCCTACGTCCGCTCCGTGCCCGTGCGGCCGGGCTTCGGGGAGCTGCTCGCGCTTGCGGAGGAGCGGGGCATCCCCGTCGTCGTCATCTCCGGGGGCCTCCGGCCCTGCGTGGAGGAGAAGCTCGCGCCCTACCGCAGCCGCTTGCTGGACGTGTACAGCGTGGAGCTGGACTGCTCGGGCGAGACGATGACGCTCCGCTCGGAATACGAGGACGGGCAGGAGATCATGAGCAAGACGCGTGTGATGGCGCGCTATTCGTACCGCCGCGCCCTGTGCGTGGGCGACAGCTACACCGACGTGCACATGGCCATGGCGTCGCAGACGGTCTTCGCCCGCGATACGCTCGCAAAAATTCTCACGGTCAAGGGCGTTCCCTATACGCCCTGGGAGGACTTTTTCGACATCGCGCGCGCCATCAGCAGCTCCAGATAAGAGCGGCGGCCGAGGTTTTCGCGCGGCACGCCCAGCTCGTCGAGCAGAGAGAGCATCCCGTCGAGGATGCTCTCTTTTTCGGCCCCGTCCGTACCGTCCGGCGCGAGCGTCTCCAGCTCGAGGAACGGTCCCAGGCCGTCCACCTCGTCGAGACAGAGCGTCGTCCCGGCATATTTTCCGCCGCCGTGCAGAGAGCGGCGGCTTTTTTTCACCGCCATGACCTCCGGGAAGCCGAGCCTGAGGAAAATTTCCCGCATCGTCTCCCCGTCGGCGACAGCGGCTTCCCGCTCCTCGCGGGTCTGGGAACGCTCGTCGAGCTTGGGGCCCTTGTAGGTCACAAGCGTTTCGGTCCGGCCGCCCTCCGTGTGCGTGCGCAGGCGCAGCGCCTCGTCGGTCCGGCGGAAGTCGCGGCCGCAGCCGTTGAAATAGACGTCCTCCTCGCGGCAGGCGGACTCCTCCGCGAAGCCGAGCTCCGCGGCCCGCGCGGCGACGGCCTCCGTGCCGATGCCGGCGAGCGAGGCCTTGAGTTCAATTTCCGTCATGGCGTTCGTCCCTTTCGAATGGATTCCGCCGCGCGCGGCGGGTGCGGCGCGTTCTGCGCTCCGTGAAGAAACCCCGCGCCGCGTTCACCGCCGCGCCCGCCGCCTTCATCACCGGCGGCGCGAGCAGCGCGAACACGACGAGGATCAGCGCGTCCGCCCACGGCAGGGCCGTGAGCGTGAAGAAGCTCTTGAGAAAGAAAAATGAGAAGATGAACAGTGCCGTCACCGCGATCATCGTCGCGCGGCGGATGGCGTTGTACGGGCGGCTGGTGCGGTCCACCATCACGAGGCCCACCGTACCCATGATGCCCGTGCAGATGGTGGTGAGCGCATCCTCGTTGAGGTGGAAGCCGACGTAGAAGAGCAGCACGCCCACGATCAGCAGGATGTCCGTGAGGGCGGCGGGCAGCGCGCGCAACAGCACGTTCGGCAGGAAGCGCCCCTTCACCCGGTCGGTGTTCGGCTCCATCGCGAGCACGAAGGACGGAATGCCGATCGTCAGCGCGCTGACGAGGCTCAGCTGCGCGGGCGTGAACGGGTAGGGCAGCGCCGCCGAGAGCGAGATGATTGCGAGGCAGAACGAGAAAATATTCTTCACCAGATAGAGCGAGGCGGAGCACTCGATGTTGTTGATGACGCGGCGACCCTCAGCCACGACGTCGGGCAGGCGGGCAAAGTTCGAGTCCATCAGCACGATGTGCGACACCTGACAGGCCACGTCGCTGCCCGAGGCCATCGCCACCGAGCAGTCGGCCGACTTGAGCGCGAGCACGTCGTTCACGCCGTCGCCGGTCATGGCGACGGTGTGGCCCCGCTTTTTCAGCGCGCGGACGAGCTTCTGCTTCTGGTCGGGCGTGACGCGGCCGAAGACCGTGTACTCCTCCGCCGCGCGCAGATAGTCCTGCGCGGTACGGAGCGTCCGCGCGTCCACGCACCGCTCCGCGTTCGGAATGCCCGCGCGGCGCGCGACCTCGGCAACGGTGACGGGGTTGTCCCCCGAGATGACGCGGACGCCGACGCCCTGCTCCGCGAAATAGCGGAACGTGTCGGGCGCCTCGGGGCGGATCTTGTTGGCCAGCAGGATCAGCGCGAGGGGCATGATCTCCGCGGAGACCGTTTCATCGTCCAGCTGTCCGTCGTAGAGCGCGAGGAGCAGGACGCGGCAGCCCTTCGCGGCGTATTCGTCGATCTTGTCCCGGTAGAGCGAGACGCGGTCGCCCAGCAGAATCTCCGGCGCGCCGAGGAGGTATGTCTCCTCCGGGTCGAAGGAAACGCCGCCGTACTTCTTCGCGGAGGTGAAGGGCAGCGTGGCGAGGGCGGTCTGGTTCTTCTGCCCGGTGAAATATTTGCGCAGGGCGGCCATGGTGTCGTTGTCGTTGCGCATGGCGTAGACATAGTCCACCATGATGCCGCGGATGTCGGACTCGACGTAGCGGTCCTCGCGCAGCAGCACCACGTCCTGCACGATCATCTTGTTTTCCGTGATGGTGCCGGTCTTGTCCACGCAGAGCGTGTCCACGCGGGCGAGCGTCTCGATGCAGCCCATGTCGTGCACGAGCGTCTTCTTCCGCGCCAGGCGCACCGCGCCCGCCGCGAGCGCGAGGCTCGTGAGAAGGTAAAGCCCTTCGGGGATCATGCCGATCAGCGCCGCGACGGTGGAGCTGATCCCGGCGGCGTAGTCCCGGTGGAGCCAGACGAGCTCCTTGAGGGCCAGCATCCCGCCGAACGGCACCATGAGAATGCCGATCCACTTGACCAGCTTGGTCAGCGAGGACATCATCTCGGACCGGGACTGCTTCTTGACCTTTTTTGCCTCGGCGGTCAGCCTGGAGACGAAGGAATCCGCGCCCACGGCCGTCAGCCGCGCGCGGCACTCCCCGCTCACCACAAAGCTGCCCGAGAGCAGCGCGTCGCCGGGCCCCTTGCGGATCTCGTCGGCCTCGCCGGTGATGAGCGCCTCGTTCACCTGGCACGAGCCCGCGACGACCTCCGCGTCGGCGTAGATCTGGTTGCCGTCGGCGAACACGGCCACGTCGTCCCGAACGGTCAGGGCGGTATCGAGCTCCACGCGCCGCCCGTCCCGGATGACGGCGGCCTTCGGCGCGGAAAGGATGTTCAGATTGTCGAGCGTTTTCTTCGCGCGCAGCTCCTGCACGATGCCGATGCCGATGTTGGTCAGAACAACGCCCAAAAAAGTCATGTCCCGCCAGGCCCCGGCCGTCGCCACCAAAACAGCCAGTATGAAGAAGACAAGGTTAAAGTAGGTGCAGACGTTGGAGACAACGATCTGCCCCACGCTCTTGCCGGGCGGAGTGACAGGCGTGTTCAGGCAGCCTGCCTCGGCCCGCTCGCGCACCTGCGCATCGCTCAGGCCCGTCTCCGGGCCGGCGTACGCAACGGGCGGCACGGGACGGCGCGGCGCGCTCAGGCCGGGCTTCCCCCGGCGCGGATGTTTCCTCATGTACGGATGCTCCTCCGGCTGCGCGGCGCGCAGCTCCGCAGATTTCCTTATATCATACTATCATTCCGCCGGATTCGCAACCTATTCACGCGTTTTGTCAGGCGAGGCGGCGCAGACGGGCCGGATATGCCCCGCGCGTCAGCCCGCAGCGGGGATCGTCCGACCTGACCTGACTCCCGGAAAAGCCGCCGGCCCCGAACGCACGGGTGGAGCGCGTGCTGAACGGGCGGATGACGGCCGTCACCTTCCGCGCGCGCCGGGGGAAGAAGATTTTCTTCCGGCACAGCGCCGACGCGCGCTTCCCCAGCCCCCTCCCCGGAGGCTCCTCTCCCCGATGACCCGCACCTGCTCCGCCGCGCCGCCGCGCAGTCCGCCCACGCGGGCGATGCCGACCGGGCCGTTCCCGCCGTCGATCATGACGAAGCGGCCCCGCGGCTGAAAAGCGGCGTGAGGCCGGGCAGGCCGCGCGGCGCCTCCGAAACGCCGGACGCCTCGCCGAGGCCGCGCACGGCCTCTCGGCCGGCCGTCCAGGCGCAGAGCTTCTCCGGATCCTCCCGGGTCGGGTCGGCGCGCAGGGATAAGGGAACGTCCGTCATGTTCGACGCCTCATTGCGGCCGAACGCCTGTATTTTTGAACACGGGCAAGAAAAAAGAAGGGCTTCCTGTTCACGCCGGGCGGCGTGACGCAAAAAGCCCTTCTTCTCAGACGGTTCTTTTCGTGTTTAATTATCTCGAGTCTACCACAGCGCATGGGAAAAAGCGAATTTTTCACGGAAGATCGAAGCTGCACCACGGCTCGCCGTCCGGCGGGCGGCGCCGAAAGGTCAGTTCGCGGCCGCCGGCGGGGTCGGGGAACGTCAGCCTCCAGGCCCACAGGCCCATCGGCCCGCTGCCGCCGCCGTAGCGTCCGTCGCCGGTGAGGGGCGTGCCGCGCGAGGCGAACTGCGCGCGGATCTGATGCGTCCGCCCCGTGAGCAGCCGCACGCGCACGAGCGTCAGCCCGTCCGCCGAGCCGACCGTCTCGTATTCGAGGCTGGCCTCCCGCACGCCCTTGCGCGGGGTCTTTACCACAAAGGTCTTGTTCACGCGCGGGTCGTGATAGAGGAGGTCGGTCAGTGTCCCGGCGGGCTCCGCCGGCACGCCGCGCAGAACGGCCAGGTATTCCTTGCCGAACGCGCCGCTCTGAATGGCGGCCGAGAGCTTCGCCGCCGCGCGGGCGTTCTTCGCGCAGACCATCACGCCGCCCACGGGCTTGTCCAGCCGGTGGACGGGGTAAAAGGCCCCGCCCCGCTCGGACGCGAGGCGCGTGAGCAGGCTCTCGCCCTCGCCCTCGGAGGCAAGCCCGGCGGGCTTGACGCAGACGATGCAGTTTTTATCCTGGTAGAGAATCTCCATGTTCCGTCCTCCCGGTTGCGGGGCGGCGCATGCCGCCCGCAGATGCTCCCGCTCCGGGAGAGCGGCGTTCAGCAGAGCTTCGCGCCGGCGGGGATCCTGCCGTCGACCATGATGAGGTTGAGCTTTTCCGCGCCGTTTTCCGTATGCACGGCGGAGATCAGCATGCCGCAGGAATCCAGCCCCATCATCTTGCGCGGCGGCAGGTTGACGATCGCGACAAGCGTCTTGCCCACAAGCTCTTCGGGCTTGTAGAACGCGGCGATGCCGGAGAGAATCTGGCGGTCCGTCCCGGTGCCGTCGTCCAGGGTGAAGCGCAGGAGCTTTTTGGACTTGGCCACGGCCTCGCAGGCCTTGACCTTGACGGCGCGGAAGTCGCTCCTGCTGAACGTGTCAAAATCGACGGGCTCCTCCGCGAGAGGCTCGGTCTCCACGGCGGGCTTTTCGGGGGCCTGCGCGGCCTTTTGGAGCTCCTCGAGCGCCGCGAGCTCCTTTGCGATGTCGATGCGCGGGAAGAGGGGATCGCCGCCGGTCACGGCCGCGTCCGCCCTCAGCACGCCGAACGCCGCGAGGGAGTCCCAGCCGGACTCGGACGCGCCGATGCGGCGCAGGATCTCCGCCGAGGTGGCGGGCATGAACGGGCCGAGCAGCGCGCCGCAGATGCGGATGGTCTCGAGCAGGTTGTAGAGCACGCGCGCGAGGCGGGGCTTCTTTGTCTCGTCCTTCGCGAGCACCCATGGGGCATTCTCGTCGATATACTTGTTGGCGCGGGAAATGACCTTGAAAATCTCCGCGAGGGCATTCTGGAACGCGAAGTGCTCCATCTGCTCCTCGTACTTCCCGCGCAGCGCGGAGACGAGGGCGATGAGCTCGGCGTCCATGGCCTCGTCGGCCTCCTGCGCGGCGGGGAGACGCTCGCCGAAATATTTCTGCGCCATCGCGACGGTGCGCGAGACGAGGTTTCCGAGATCGTTGGCGAGGTCGGTGTTGATGGTGGAGACCAGCAGCTCGTTGGAGAAGTTGCCGTCCGAGCCGAACGGGAACGAGCGCAGCAGGAAGAAGCGCAGCGCGTCCACGCCGTAGCGTTCGGCGAGGAGGTACGGGTCGACCACGTTGCCCTTGGATTTGGACATCTTGCCGCCGTCGAGCATCAGCCAGCCGTGGCCGTAGACCTTTTTCGGCAGGGGCATCCCCATGCTCATGAGCATGGCGGGCCAGATGATGGAGTGGAACCGGACAATCTCCTTGCCCACGAAGTGGACGTCGGCGGGCCAGTATTTCTCATAGTCGTCGTGCGCGCCGTTGAGGAAGCCGAGGGCGGTGGTGTAGTTGAACAGGGCGTCCACCCAGACGTAGACGACGTGCTTCGGGTCGAAATCCACGGGGATGCCCCAGGTGAAGCTCGTACGCGAGACGCACAGATCCTCGAGTCCGGGGTCGATGAAGTTCGCGACCATCTCGTTGACGCGGGACCTGGGCTCAAGGAAATCCGTCTCCGTGAGGAGCTTCCTCACGGGCTGGGCGTATTTTGAGAGGCGGAAGAAGTAGGCCTCCTCCTCCGCGTCCACCACGTCTCCGCCGCAGTCGGGGCACTTGCCGTTCACGAGCTGGCTCTCCGTCCAGAAGGATTCGCAGGGCGTGCAGTACTTGCCCTTGTAGGTGCCCTTGTAGATGTCGCCCTTCTCATACATGGCCCTGAAAATTTTCTGGACGGCCTCGACGTGGTATTCGTCGGTGGTGCGGATGAAGCGGTCGTTGGAGATGTTCATCAGCTTCCACAGATCCTTGACGCCGCGCGGGCCCTCCACAATGTTGTCCACAAACTGCTTGGGCGTGATGCCGGCCTCTTTCGCCTTGGTCTCGATCTTCTGGCCGTGCTCGTCGGTGCCGGTGAGAAACATCACGTCGCACCCGCGCAGGCGCTTGTAGCGCGCCATCGCGTCGGTGGCGACGGTGCAGTAGGTGTGGCCGATGTGCAGCTTGGCCGAGGGGTAGTAGATCGGGGTGGTGATATAGAATTTTCCCTTTTTCTCCTTGCATGAATCACACATGGACAATTCCTCCGAATCGTTGGTCGATAGTTACGTTCAGTATACCAATCTCAGGCAAAAATAGCAAGAGTCGTGCGGTTCCGGCACGATTTCCCGACGCGCGGGACGCAAACGGCGCTCACGGCTCCTCCCGCAGCAGTTCCATGAAGCGGCTGGTCGCCGCGGTGGGCGCGACCCCGCGCAGCGTGCACACCTGCACCGAACGCGGCGGGATCTCCGGCGCAACGCGCAGCCGGCGCACCACGCCCCGCTCGAGCGTCGAGCGCGAAAACTCCTCCGTCACGCCCGCCACGCCCAGCCCGATGCGGGCCAGCGCGAGCTGCAGGTCGTGTGTGCCCAGCTCAAAGGCCGGGCGCAGCGCCAGACCGTGGGCGAGAAAGAGCTCCTCGAGGAAGCCGCGGGAGCTGGCTTTGTGGTCGAGCAGGATCAGCGGCATCGCCGCGAGCTCCGCGAGAGAGTATTCCCGCGAGAAGTCGCACGGGTAGTCCGGCGCGGCCACAAAGATATAGTGCGTGTCGAAGCAGCGGCGGCTCTCGAAGATCGCGGGGTCGGCGCTCTTGCTGGAGAAGCCCAGGTCGACCCGTCCCGCGTGCAGCAAATCGAGCACGCCCTGGCTTGTACCGTTGCGGATCTCCAGCTCCACGGCGGGGTAAGCGCTGTGGAACTCCTTGAGGTACGGCAGGAGATACCGCCGCGTGAGCGTGTCGCTCGCGCCAATGGCGAGGTGGCCCAGCTCGAGCGCGCGCGTCTTGGAGAGCTTGTCCTCGCCGGACTCGATGAGGTCGATCGCCTTGGAGACGTAGTCGTAGAGCAGACGCCCGTCCGCCGTGAGGCTCACGCCGCGCGACTCGCGCGTGAACAGGCGCACCTGGAGCTGCTGCTCGAGCTGGCGCACCGACTGGCTGACGGCGGACTGAGAAATATAGAGCGAGGCCGCGGCGGCGGAGATGCTGCACGTCTCGGCCACCTCGCGGAACACGCGGTAGAGCTCCAGCTTGGCAGGCATGGCACGGCCTCCCGTCATAAGATTTGCTTATAGTATACCCCAAAATCCGCCCTCAGGCAAGCGGACTTGCCGTTCAAAGCGAAATCGGGTATGATAGAGGAAACGGAGGGACAAACATGGACACCATCGAAGCATTCGCGAGGGAGCACGCGGCCGAAGCCCTTGCGCTCCTGGAGACGCTCGCGCCGATCCCCGCGCCGCCGGGCGGGGAGGGCCGCCGCGCGGCCTTCTGCCTGAACTGGCTGCGCCAAAACGGCGCGCCGCAGGCGTACCGGGACAGCGCCGGCAGCGTGCTCTGCCCGTTCGGCCCGCGTGACGGGGCGCTGACCGTGATTCTCGCCCATCTGGACGTGGTCTTCCCCGACACGGAGCCGCTGCCGCTCCGCCGCGAGGGCGGGCGCATTTTCTGCCCCGGCGTCGGCGACGACACGGCAAACCTTGTCAACCTGCTGCTGCTCGGGAAATATCTCGCGGCGCATCCGCCCGCGCGGGGCATGCTTCTCGCGGCCGACGTGGGCGAGGAGGGGCTGGGCAACCTGCGCGGCAGCCGGGCGATCTTCGCCGCGTTCGGACCGCGCGTGCGCGCGTGCCTCGCCTTCGACCTCTTCCGCGTGGGCCAGCTCGTCACGCGCGCGGTGGGCAGCCACCGTTTCCGCCTGACCGTGACCGGCCCGGGCGGCCACTCGTGGCAGGATTTCGGCCGTCCGAACCCCATCGCGCAGCTCGCCGGGCTGATCGCCGCGCTGGACGCGCAGCCGCTCCCGCGCGAGTCCCGCACGAGCGTGAATTTCGGCGTGATCGAGGGCGGCGTGTCCGTCAACGCCATCCCCCGCTCGGCATCGGTGCTCTACGAGTACCGCTCGGCGGACGAGCGCTGCCTTCGGACCATGCGCGCGCAGCTGGAGGAACGCCTCGCCGCCACGCGCCTCGCGGGCGCGGACGTCTCCTGCGAAACGCTCGGCGAGCGCCCGGCCATGGGCGCGGCGGACGCGGCGGCGATGGAGCGGATGACCGCGCGGGCCACAGCGGCCGTGCGGGCCGTCGCGGGTACGGAGCCCGAATTTCTCGAGGGTTCCACCGACGCGAACATCCCGCTCTCGCTGGGCATCCCCGCGCTGACCGCCGCGACCGTCACCGGCGGCGGGGCGCACACCCGGGACGAGTGGATCGACACCGCGAGCCTGCCCGCGGGGCTGCTGCTCGCGCTGCGGCTCGCGGAGCCGTACCTGACGGAAGAATAAACTGAGGTGAGAATTATTTCGCAGGATGGGCCCAGGCGACCGGGAGCTGTTCCCGGCGATGGCAGGGGGATTTAGCCGCCCGGACGCCGTGCCCGCACCCGTGCCGGAGGCGCACTTCGGGCGCGCCTTCGCGGAGCCGGTGCGCTCGGAGGAGTTCGCGCGCTGCTGCCTTTCCGAAGACGCCGGTGAGGCGGCGGGGTATGCTCTGCTCCGCCGCGCCTTCTCGCAGGAGGCGGGCGGCTTTGTCGTTTGGGTGGAGGAGCTCTGCGTCCGCCCAGCCTCCCGGGGCCGGGGTCTCGGGAGCGGATTCCTCGGCTGGCTGCCGGGCCGCCTGCCCGCCGCGCTCTGCCGCCTGAAGAGAGAGCCGGAAAACGCCCGCGCCGCCGAGCTCTCCCGCCGCTGGGGCTGCCGGGAGCTGCCCTGCCGGCAGATGGCCCGGGATTGACATCCCCGGCCCGGTTGTCTATAATAACCGGGAAAAAACAGCGGCGCCGCCGCAGAGAGCAAAGGAAAAGCCGGAATGAAGTACAAAGCAGCGATTTTTGATCTGGACGGAACCATCCTCGACACGCTCGAGGATCTGAAAAACAGCACCAACGAGGCGCTCCGCCTCTCGGGCTATCCCGAGCGCACCACCGACGAGGTGCGCCGCTTCGTGGGCAACGGCATCCGCAACCTCATGGAGCGCGCGGTGCCCGCCGGGACGCCGGCCGGGCGCATCGACCGGGTGCACGCGGACTTCACCGCGCACTACACCCTCCACTGCGCGGACAGCACGCGGCCTTACCCCGGCATCCCCGAGCTGCTGCGCACGCTCCGCGAGGACGGCGTGCGCACGGCGGTCATCTCCAACAAGGGCGACTACGCGGTGCAGGAGCTGTGCCAAAAATACTACCCGGGCCTGCTCGACGCGGCGGTGGGCGAGCGCCCGGGCGTCCGGCGCAAGCCGGAGCCGGACTCGGTCAACGAGGTGCTCCGCCAGCTCGGCTGCCGGGCGGACGAGGCCGTGTACCTCGGCGACTCGGACGTGGACATCGAGACGGCGCGGCGCGCGGGCACGGCGTGCCTGAGCGTGGACTGGGGCTTCCGCAGCCGCACGTTCCTGCTCGAGCACGGCGCGAGCGCCATTGTCTCCTCTCCGGAGGAGCTGCTGCGCGCGCTGGAAGCATAAAAATCGGGAGAGAAAGCCAGGCTTTCTCTCCCGATTTTTCACACCATAACGTCGTTCCGCTGCGTCCGGCGGATGCGGCTGACTGCCAGCGCGTCGAGCAGCAGGATGAATCCAAGGAACACCGCCGTCATCGCCCCGGACCGGAGCTCGAGACAGAAGTCGTAAAACCCGTGGATCAGCACGGGCACCCAGACGGCCCGCCTGCGCATGGCCCCCGCGAGGTACGCGTAGCGCCGCGCAAGCTCGCCGCCCGGGGCGGAACAAGCCGCGTCGGCGTACATCTTGGCCATGCCGTAATAATAGCCCATGAACACCGCGAAGGCCGCGTGGCCGGGGATGGCCGTCGTGCCGCGCAGGAGGGCGGTGGCCATGGTGCCGTCCGCGGCGACATAGGTGATGTTCTCCACCAGCGCAAACCCCATCGATACGAACACCGCATAGACGATCGCGTCGAAGCGGTAGTTGAACTCGCTGTTGTTCCAGGTGATGCGCCGGAGGACGAAGTATTTGCCGCCCTCCTCCGCGCCGCCCACCACGAGGAAGCAGGTAAAGGCCGTGTTGAGCAGCGTCCCCCTGCCGAACAGCAGCGCGCCGAGCCTCATGCCGACGGACTCGAGCACGATGGCCGACACGACCGACAGCGCGCCGCCGATAAACAGGCGCAGCAGCAGCCCGGGCGGCTCTTTCTCGATCCTGTCCTGGCGGTAGATGTAGAGCATCAGCAGCACCGGCGGGATGACCGCCGCGGCCCACAGGAGATTGCGCAGTCCGAGATAGCTCATGCCGCTCTCCCCCTCTTACCGGTTCTGCGAGCAGTTGGCCGCATCGATCGCGATGACCAGCATCAGCCCCGGCAGCTCGTCGGCCGGGTCGGCGATGTCGATGACGTAGGCGTCTCCCCACGAGAACAGCTGGCGCGAGATATGCGCCGCCGTGCGGCCGTTCCGGTCGGTCACGTCGTAGTCCCAGCCCAGGAAATCGCCCTCGACCTCCCAGCCGAAATAGTCCACCTCGTAGCGCGGGCGGAGGAGCGAGAACTCCCGCCGGACGGAGCCCACCTCGCGCCCGCCGATCGAGATGGCGAACTCGGGCAGGAGCCGGAAGAGCCGCTGGTGGATGGCGCCGACCTCACCGGCGGCGTCGCAGACGTGGATCTGGTGGCCCAGCGCAAGAAACTCAGCCTTGACAAAGTAGCGCCGGTCGCCGTTTTCGTCGTAGACGTCGTAGCTGTCCGTCCAGGAAAAGACGCGTTGTTTGATGTAGAGCTGCATGGCCGCCTCCGTCTCCGCGCCCCGCGCGGCTCGTTTTTCTCATCTTACCACACAAATTTCCCGTTGAACAGGGAAATTTTCAATGGGCGTCCACAAACAAATGTTTGCTATTTTCCGAGGATCGTGGTATGATGGAAAAAATCGTGAAAGGGGGCCGCCTCATGCCGCGCAGCAGCACCAAGCAGTCCGAGATTCTCTCGTTCCTGACCCGCTTCATCGCGGAAACCGGCTACCCGCCCACCGTGCGTGAGATCGCCGCGGCGGTCGGCCTGAGCTCCACCGCTTCCGTCCACTACCATCTCGATGCGCTCCGCCGCGCCGGGCTCATCGAGATGGACAGCAGCAAAAACCGCGCCATCTCCCTCCCGTCGCACGAGACGCCGGCCGAGCCGGTGGCCCGCATCCCCATCATCGGCGTGGTCACAGCCGGTCTTCCCATCCTCGCCGTGGAAAATATCGAGGGCTACCTCCCCTGGGACGGCGGAACGGACTGCTTCGCCCTCCGCGTCCGGGGCGACTCAATGACCGGCGCGGGCATCCTCAGCGGGGACGTGGTCGTCGTCCGCCCGCAGGCCACCGCCGACACGGGCGACATTGTCGTCGCCCTTCTGGACGACGAGGCCACCGTCAAGCGCCTCCGCCGCGGCCGCGGCGAGGTCTGGCTCATGCCGGAGAACCCCGCCTACTCGCCCATCGACGGGCGCGAGGCCGTCATCCTCGGCAAGGTCAAGGCCGTCTTTCGCGAATACTGAGTGTTCCTTCAGGACGCCGCCGGTTTTTCGGCGGCGTCTTTTTTTCGGCGTTTCGCAGCGCATGCCCCGGTTTTCTGTTTGTGAAATCTGTCAAATTGCCGAAAAGCGCTTGTTTCCCGCCTGGCTCCGTAGTAGAATATGGGAAAAGCGGCCCCGGAACGCGCGTCTTCCGCGCGGCGGGTCCCGCCATTCTGAAACCCGAAGGAGGAACCGTGCAATGAAAACCGACGAACTCGTTCAGCGGCTGGTGGACGGTTACGGCGACTGGGTCGCCGACGAGGCCCGTTCCCAGGCCGCCATGGGACGGATGACAAGGGAACTCTGGCCGTATGACAGCCTCTTCAGTCCCCTCCGCGTCAATCGCATGACGCTCAAAAACCGCCTGGTGATGGCCCCGATGGGGAACGTGGACATGTGCGACGAGACGGGCCGCCCGAACGACAAAATGCTTCAGTATTTCTTCGCCCGCGCCAAGGGCGGCACGGGCCTGCTGACCACGGGCCTCATCCCGATCAGCCACGGCGTGGACAGCACCGTGACCGAGCTCGGACAGCTCTCGTACTTCCCGCGCATCGACCGCAGCCGCACCGTGCTGGTCGGCTGGCGTGACCTGGCACAGGGCGTGCACGCCTTCGGCTCGCGCATCTTTATTCAGCTCACGCCGGGCCTCGGCCGCGTGGGCAACCCCCAATGCCTCATCACGCAGCACAAGTTTCCCGTCTCCGCCTCGTGGAACCCGAACTTTTACATCCCGCAGATCCCCTGCCGTCCGCTCACCGACGCGCAGCTCGGCAGGATCATCAAAAACGGCGGGCAGGCCGCCGCGGACGCGCTGGCCTGCGGGCTGGACGGCGTCTACCTCCACGGTCACGAGGGCTATCTCCTGGAGCAGCTCACGAACCCGGCCTTCAACCGCCGCAAAACAGGCAAATACGCCGACTGGCAGCGTTTCGGTCTCGACCTCGTGCGGGAGATCCGCCGCCGCACGGGAAAGTCCTACCCCATCATGTACCGCATCGACCTCTCCCTCGCGCTCAACGAGACATACGGCGAGGGGATGAACACCCCCGCGCTGAAAAAATTCAAGAACGGCCGCAGCGTGCGCGACACGCTCGAATACATGGCAAATCTCGTCGCCGCAGGCGTCGATCTTTTCGACGTGGACCTCGGCTGCTACGACAACTGGTGGCTGCCGCATCCCCCCGCGGGCATGCCCGCCGGCTGCTTCCTCGAGGTGGCAAAGACCGCGAAGGACTACTTTGCGGAGAAAAAAATTCTCTCCAATGCGGGAATTCCGGTGCCCATCGTCGCGGTGGGCAAGCTGGGCTACCCCGACCTCGCGGAAAAAGCCCTGCGCGATGGGATGTGCGACATGATCATGCTCGGCCGCCCGCTGCTGGCCGACCCCGAGTGGCCCAACAAGGCCTACGCCGGGCGGACGGCGGACATCCGTCCCTGCATCGGCTGCCAGGAGGGCTGCATCAACGAATTCGTGGACGGCGGCCATCCCCAGTGCGCCGTCAACCCGCGCACCGGCTTTGAGGACGTGAAGCCCGAAATCCCCCCGAAGGCCGAGAATTCCAAGCGCATCGCCGTGGTGGGCGGCGGCCCGGCGGGCGTCACCTTCGCGCTGCGCGCTGCGCGGCGCGGCCACGCGGTCGATCTCTACGAAAAGGGCGAGATCGGCGGCAAGATCGTCCCCGGCTCGGTGCCGAAAAACAAGTTCGACTTTGAAAATTATCTTCTCTACCTCCGCCGCTCTCTCGAGTGCGCGGTGAGGGCGGGCAGCGTCGCGCTGCTGCGCGCGGAGGCCACCGCCGAGAGCCTCAAGGACCGTGGCTACGACGCCATCGTCACCGCCGTGGGCACCAAGCCCGTCACGCTGCGGCTCGACGGGCTCGACAAGGTGCGCACCGCGCAGGCCACCGACATTCTCACCCACCCCGAGGCGCTCCAGAGCGTGAAGACCGTCGTGGTCATCGGCGGCGGCACGGTCGGCTGCGAGACGGCCTACTGGCTGAGCTTCGAGCAGAAGAAGGACGTCACGGTCGTGGAGATGCTGCCCAACCTGATGGACGGCGTATGCACCGCCAACCGCGGCCACCTGCTGCACTACATGCGGGAGAACGGTGTGAAGGCCCTCAACTGCACGGCGGTGCTGGGCTTCGCGGAGAACGCCGTGAAGGTGCGCCGAAACGCCGACAAAAACGTGCCCGACCCCTACAACACCTGGCAGCCCATCCTGCCGAAGAACATCCCCAATCCGCTCGCCCCCAAACTCGGCGACGAGCCGCGCGAGGAGACGCTCCCGGCAGACCTTGTGATTTTCGCGATGGGCGGCCGTCCGGACGACTCGCTCTACACTGCGCTCTCCGCGGCCCACGCCGCGCCCGAGCTCTACAACATCGGCGACAGCTTCGCCGGCGGCCGCGTGCTGGAGGCCAACCGGGCTGCCGCCGCACTGGCCGAGAAGATCTAGGAGGGAATGCCATGAACCTGACACCGGAACAGCAGGCCGTCCTCGACGGCTCGCAGGGCGAGGTTCGCGCCAAGATCATGAAGACCCTCGTCATGTACGGCGATGCGTTCGGCGCGGAGAGGATGGTGCCCGTCACGGGCGAGTACGGCCACCTTGTCACCAGCTTCGGCCTGAGCGTGATGAAGGGCATGTACCACCTGATGGACGAGCTGATCGCCGCGGGCGCCGTCTCGGGGCAGAAATTCTCCGCCGACCCGCGCCCGATGGACAAAAACGTACCGTCGAATCTCCTTCAGGACATTGTCTTCCGTTTTATGTACGGGAAACAGAAGCCCTATGAGGAGCAGCTGCGCAGGGTCGGCCTGCTGGACGGCGCGCCGTTCACCTGCGCGTGCTACCTCGACGAGGTGGGGAACCTCCCAAAGCAGGGCGACGTGCTCAGCTGGGCGGAATCCTCCGCCGTCAGCTACGCCAACAGCGTTCTCGGCGCGCGGTGCAACCGCAATTCCGGCATTCTTGAGATGTTCGGCTCCATCGCCGGCTGCGTGCCGTATTTCGGCCTGCTCACCGACGAGGGCCGCAAAGCCTCGTGGGTTGTGGAAATCAAAACCACAAAAAAGCCCGAGGCGCAGCTCCTCGGCTCGGCGGTCGGCAGGATGGTGCTCGAGGACGTACCCTACCTGCGCGGCCTCGACCGCTGGCTCGGCACGGAGCTGACGGAGGACACGCGCGCATACCTCAAGGACTTCGGCGCGGCCGCCGCGTCCAACGGCTCGGTGGGGCTCTACCACGTTGAGCATCTGACGCCCGAGGCCGCCGAACAGGGCGACGCGCTCCTGCGCCCGGACGCGAAGGTCTATGTCGTGGACGACGCCGAGCTGGAGCGCGTGCGGCAGAGCTACCCGGTCATCTGGAAGGACCCGGACGCGAAGCCGAAGCTCTGCTTCATGGGCTGCCCGCACATGACGCTCGCTCAGCTGCACGGCTGGACGGAGCAGCTCGGCGCGGCGCTCGCGGCGAACGGGCGCAAAAAGACCGCCGTGCCCACCGTCTTCACCACGGCCCCGGCCGTGCTCGAAGCGTTCGACAAGACGCCCGACGCGGCGAAGCTCCGCAAAATGGGCGTGATCGTGAGCTACATCTGCCCGCTGATGTACATGAACAACCCCCTGTGCGGAAAGATGCCGGTCATCACCAATTCCAACAAGCTGCGTACCTACACCTCCGCCCGGTATTATCCGGACGGGGAGATTCTGACGATGATCGCGGGGGGGAGCGGAAGATGAAAACATTTCACGGCCGGGCTGTTGTGCCCGGAGATGTCCGGGCGGAGGCCCTCGTCTCTCGCGGCGGCTTCAACACGCTCGCGAGCTTCCAGCACGCGCTGATATTCGGCGACAGGAAGGCCGCCTGCTCCGACCAGAACAACCCCGACCTCTACAAAAAGCCCATGGCGGGCAAGGCGCTCTGCCTGCCGCAGACCATCGGCTCCACCACAGGCGGCATGGTTCTGTTCACCGCCTCCGATCTCGGGCTCAATCCGGCGTGCCTGCTGTTCTCCAGACCCATCGACTCGCTCGCCGCCGCGGGCACGATTCTCTCCGCCGTCTGGACAGATTCGCCCATGCCCACGGTGGACAGTCTGGGCGACGAGTTCCTGGAGGCCGTGAAGGACGGCGCGCAGGTCACCGTCTCGTCGGACGGCACCGTCACGGTGGAATAAGCGGGGTTTTCATCCCGGGGGCCGCCTCGGTAGCCGTGAAAAAGCCGGGCTTCCGCCCGGCTTTTTCACGGCTGTTCCGGAATTCAGACCAGACCTGACGGCCCCGGCGCGGGCGGCTGTCCGGACGCGGGCTGCTCCTGACGGGGCAGGGCGTTTTCCGCCCGCCCGGGCGTCAGGTCGGAGAGATCCAGCGGCGGACGGTCGTCGAAGTCCGGCAGGCGCGGGTCTTTGAATTCACAGGGAATATGATTCTTCTTCCTCATGCTTCTCACGCTCCGCTGTTAGTGTATCGAGAAGCGGGAAAAATATGTGCCTGCGGCGCAAATGCGCCGCAGGCACCTTTCATTTTTTCTGTTTCGCGAGCTCCGCGACCTCCGCGTAGCGCGCAATGACAAGCCCGTAATTCTCCCGCCGGTGCGGGATCATGCAGAGCGTACAGTCCTTGAAGCCCTTCTCCGTATAACGGAAGCAGCCGCCGCACTTCTCGCCCAGCGCGTAGAGCGGGCAGTAGCAGAACAGGCAGCTGAACTCCTCCGGCCGGTCGGTCTTGTGGCAGGGAAAATACTCGCACGACCGGTTTTGAAAAAAACTGTAATGCTTGCCCCGCCAGTCCTCGTTCCCGCCGCTCATCCGAGCTTCTCGAAGTCGGCCGCGCCGTGCTTGCAGATCGGGCAGACGAAGTCCGCGGGCAGCTCCTCACCCTCGTAGATATAGCCGCAGATGCGGCAGCGCCAGCCTTTTGCCGGCGCGGACGCGGGTCTCGGCTTGATGTTCTTCTGGTAGTAGGCGTACGTCACGGACTCGCCGCCCGAGAGTACCTCGCCGCCGGTCACGTCGGCGAGAAACATCGTATGGGTGCCGAGATCGATGCTCTGCACCACTTTGCCAGAGAGGTACGCGTTGGTCACGCCGCCGACGTAGGCCACGCCGTTTTCCGCGCGCAGCGGCTCTCCGGCGAATTTCTCTGCGTCGCGCCCGCTCTGGAAGCCGAAGTGACGGAACACCTCGAAAGGCGTGTCCACGGTGAGCATGGAGACGTTGAACACGCCCGTACGTTCGATCATGCCGTGGGTGTAGTTCTGCTTGTTGACGGTGATCGAGACGCGGTTCGGACTGCTCGTCACCTGCTGGAGTGTGTTGATCACGCAACCGTTGTCCTTCGCGCCCTCGCGCGCGGTCAGAAGGTAAAGGCCGTAGCTGACGGCATACATCGCTTTGGAATTCATTTCAACGCCTCCTGTAAGCCAAACTGATATAGTTTAACTGTATCACGATTTTCCGTCCTGTCAAGCGCTGGCGGGGCCCGCCTGCATCCCGGGAAAAAAGCGGAGGCGCCGCGAAACCGCGGCGCCTCCGTACTCTCATGTCCTGTCGCGCACGCAGCGCACCACAACGCGCTTGTCCCCGCCGTAGGTGCAGGTGAACAACGTCAGATCCCAGTCGTCGCCCGTGATGATCGCCTGAAGCTCCCGGCTGCCTCTGGTCTCGAGGCGGGAAACGGTATAGGACCAGACCGTCCCGTCCACGGCGGTAAACGTCACCTTGTCACCCTCCGTCAGCTTGTGCAGGCCGGCGAAATGTTCGACATAGTTATGGCCCAGAATCACCATCTGGCCGTCCGGCGTGCCGCTGTATCGGCACGGGGACACGCGCAGGTCGCTGTATCCCCAGTATTGCAGCACCGGCAGCTTCAGCCCGAGCGCCGGGATCTCAAGGATGCCCACCACGTCGTACCCGTCCACATGGACGGCGGCGGGCGCCTGCTCCTGCGCGGCGGGCTGCGTCTCGGCGCCGAGCGCCGGGTCGGTCTCGCCGTCGCCGGAGGCGGCCGTCTCCGCAGACGCGCCGGATTCGGTCTCCGCGGGCGCGGTCTCCGCCTTCCGGAGGAGGGTGCTCACTTCCTCGGTCAGCGCCGCGGACGCCTTGCCCGCTTCGGCGGACCGCACCCGATTGACCGCGTAAAGGGCTGCTGCCGCGAGAATACAGCAGCAACCCAGTACGATCAAAATTTTTTGCGTCTTGTTACGTTTTTTCATGCTTCTTTTTCCGTCCGCCCGCCGCGCCGATCAGGAGGAAGATCACGCCGGCGCACAGCAGCACGGGGATCGGCCACTGGAGCATGCCGGTGTAGGGGGCTTCGCCTTTGGGCACGCTGCCGTCCGGGATCTCCGCCGTGTCGTCGGTGGAGGTTCCGGGGGTGCCGGAGCCGTAGGAGTTGGTCACGGTGAAGTAGCTGCCGTCCACCTTGACGGAGGAGGTATACCCCGCTGGGACGTTGTTCTCGCCGACGGTCCACTTGGCGCTCGCGCTCAGGCCGATCCAGACGTGGTTCCAGTCGTTCTCGCCGCTCAGCTTAACGGTCTCGACCGCCTTGCCGTCGCCGTAGAGCGTGACGGATACGGCGTCCGGCCGCTTGCCGGCGGCATTCTTTTTGTCGTTCCACACCTTGCTGACGGTCAGCGTGCCGCTCAGCGGGGTGCCGGTGCGGGTGTTGGTGACGGTGTAGACGTTGTTCGAGCCGTCCACAAAGCTCTCGTAATTCTCAGGCACGTCGATCTCGCCGACGGTCCAGGAGCTGCTTTTGGAGAGGTTCGACCAGGTGTATTTCCAGTTGTTCGCGGCGTTCAGCGTGACGGTGTCCTTCGCGGTCTCGCTGCCGTTCTCATAGAGGCCGATTTTAACGCTCGCAGGGCGGGAGCTCTCATAGCCCGCGTCCTCCCAGACCTTGGTCACGGAGACGCTTGCTGAGCTGCTGTCGCCGCCGGGCTGATAGCCGAGCTTCGGGTGAGCGGTGACGGCGTATTCCCAGCCGGTTGTCTCGCTGCTGTTCATCGGAAGGGAGACCAGGAACGGGGCGGCGGCGGTGTAGCGTCCGGGAGCGCTGTTCTGCACGACCAGGTACAGGCCCAGGGGCAGGCCGCTCGCGGTGTCGGTGTCGGAGGCGATGGTCTTCGCGGTGGCGCCGGTGGTCAGGCCGCTGAGGGTCTTGGCCGCACTCTCGAGCGAGCCGGCGTTGACGGCGGCGTTGATGTCCAGCGAAGTACTGTCGGCATTGAGGGCGCCGGAAAACGGCGTGACCAGATTGTACTTCACCTCGGCCGAGTTCTGGTCGAACTCAGCCACCAGATAGAGGCTGAAGGTACAGCCGCTGACAACCGTGTCGCCATATTTCGGCTGGATGGTCAGCGAGCCGCTCTGCCCCCAGTTGATGACCGGCGAAAGAGCCTCGGTCTGCGTCTCCGTGCCGGTCTCGCCGTCGTAGGCCATCGCGGGCACGCACAGCGCGGCCAGGAGCAGCAGAACCGCCAGCGCCAGCGCCAGCATTCTTTTGCTTTTGTTAACAGATGTGCTCATGGCTTTCCTCCAGTCGGTCGTTTGCAAACTCAGTATGCGACGCCGAACAGATCCATGACGCGTTCGGACGCTTTAACAAAGAAGGTGATGACAGCCTCGAAAATATTTGCAAAGGCCACAAAGACTTGATGAATGCATCTCTGGAACCAGTTCATTTCCACAGTGGCGGTCTCCTGCACTGCTCCTGCGGCTTCGGCCGCGTCCGCGGCGGGCGTTTCGACGCGCGTTCCGCGGATGAGGAGGCGGTGGTCGTTGATCCCGTAGGGCGTGCAGGTGACGAGCGTCACATAATCCTTGCCGGAGACGAGCTCCAGAGAATTGACCTCGTCGGGGAGGACGGTCAGGATCTGGTCGATCTGATAGGTGAGAACCTGGTCGAGAATGTGCAGCTGAAAGGTATCTCCCTCCTTGAGCTGATCCACGTTGGTAAAGAGCTCGGCGGAGGGGAGGCCGGTGTGGGCCGAAAGCACCGCGTGGGTGGTCTCGCCGCCGACCGGGAGGGAAGTTCCCTCGATGTGTCCCACGCCTTCGGCAAGGACTTCCTCGCCGGTTCCGTGGTAGACAGGGAGCTTGATGTTCACCTTGTCAATGGTGATGAAGCCCATAACTCCGTCGCCGTTGACGTTGAGGAGGTTCCAGTATTCGCCGGAATGATCCCCGCTCGTGTCTTTCTTCTGGGTGGAGAAGGCGTCCCTGATCTCCTGGCCGCTGCTGGCCAGGCGCTCATTGTAAGCGCGGGCGGCGGCCCAGCAGGCGCTGTAATCCGCCGGTGTGAGATCTTTGAGGTTATCCTCGTAGGAATCGATGACGCGGGAATGGTTTTTCTCGTTGATGTAGTTGCTCATGGCCGGATAGAGCAGCACGCAGATGCCGGTGAGGAAGATCAGCGCGAAGGCCGTGATCACGAGGATGCGGGTCAGGACGCGCCGGAGCGTCTTTCTGCCGGATTTCCCGGACGGGGCCGCCTGCGCGGAATCGTTCAGTTCGGGCTTATCGATGTGTTCGCTCATATCCGTATCCTTTGGGGGTTCGGGACCGGGGGATCGCCCCCGGCCCCGGGATTTCACTTACTTGCCGAAAATGCGCTTGCGGTTGAGGGCCAGGAACAGGCCGGAGGTGAGGACGATCAGAGCGCCGAGGACGGTGAAGATCGTGGTGCCCATGCCGCCGGTGGAGGGGAGAACCAGCTTGGAGTAGTTGACGACGGTAGCCGTCTGATAGCCGTTGGTTTTGCCGCTGACGTTCGCAGCGTTGGTTGCGTCTTTTGCAATGACAAACTGAACCGGAGCGGTCAGGAGGTTGTAGCCGTTGGGAGCTTTAATTTCTGTGTAGCGGTAGGTGCCTTCGTCGAGGCGCTCAACGCTGAGGGCGCCGTTGGCATCGCTGGTCCAGATGTAGTGGCCGTTGGTGGTGTCCGTCGTGGTGCTGCCGTGGCCTTCGCCGAGATAGGTCCAGCTGTCGTCGGCGCCCTTCTTCTCGATGGTGAAGACAGCGCCAGTCAGAAGGCCGCCTTTCTCATTCTGCTTGGTGATCTGGAGGCCGTAGGTATAGAGGGAAATCGGCGTGGTGACGGTCTTGCTGAATTTGTCCCAGGTCAGCGTCGCGGTGTTGCTTTCAGCGGTGTTGACAACGGCTTTTTCATTCAGGGTCGCGGTATAGGTGATGACGATATGGTCGTAAGCCATGATGTCGGCGTAGTGGGCAAAGCTGATGGTGCCGGTGCGGGAAGCGGTGGGAGCAGCGGTAGCGAACCAGTTGGTGGTGGTAGCAGCGGAGGAAATATCCGTGCCGGTCGCGGCGTCGCTGGTCGCATAGCCCGTGATGGTGAGGTTGCCGCTGTAGGTCAGGCCGGCGCTCATGGTATCTGCCACGGACAGGGTCTTGGTGGAGTCGGCGGCGTTCTGGGGAACACCGGCGTTCAGCGTGAAGGTCACGGTGTCGCCGTAGCCCAGGGTGGTGTCGCTGGCGGTCTTGGTGATGTCGATCGTAGTGCGCTTTGCATCAATCACAGGGGTATCCTGATCGGAGATCGTCCAGACACCGGTCGAATCGCTGGGAAGCAGGTTGGCAGTGACGGGCTGATAGATGTAAGAGGAGGTGCCGCTCACGATGACGAGGTACTGTCCCATCGTCGCCGCGTTGGAAGCAGAGGCGTAGGTGTAGGTCGCGGGATCGCCGGTGCCGGTGCCGGTCTGGGTCAGGCTGGTCGGGGCGAGAACCACGGTGCCGGCCTTGATGGCGTGGGCCAGATCGGTGTAGAAAGCCTTCTGCACGCTCGCGTCGGCATCGTGGAGGCTCTGGATGGTGGCGCTGCTGTAGGAAGTGCCGTTCATCCAGGTCTGGACGTTGGGAGCGAAGCTCGCGCCGGTGACGGTGCCGCTGGTCGTGTTATAGTTGACGTCGATGATCTTGTACGCATCAACGGCCGCGCCGGTCTCAATGCCGGAGACGGAGATAGCGGCGGGAGTGTTGCTGTCGGCGACATTGGTAGCGAAAGCGGTGATGCCGAGACTCAGGGTGAGAGTCAGGGCCAGGAGAACGGCTAAAAATTTTTTCATGATTATTATTCCTTCCTCTTGCTGTTATTTTAATTTATTTTTGATTTTCGGTCAACTGGGTTTACGCTTTGTGTTTGCCTTGTTTTTTCCGCTTTCCGCGGGTCAGGTAGGCCACCAGCGCTGCCGCCGCGGCCACCAGGATCACAATTCCAACCACCCGGAACACCGTCGTGCCCATGCCGCCGGCCTTCGGCAGCATATACGGTACGTTATAGCGGTTCGTGAGGGTGATCTCGGGGTCGGCGCTGTCCGTCAGGGTGTAGTTCGCGGTCAGGAACATCGTCCACTGCTGCGGTTTGGAAAAATGCAGAGTATCCGTGCCGTTATAATAGATGTAGCTCTCGCGGAAATACAGGCCGCTGGTCTGGCTGAGGACGTTGCCGCTGTAAAAGTAGGTATTGCTCGCATCCGCCGCCGGATTCAGGTTGGTATCCGTATTGATGAACGCAATCACTTTGACTCTCTCGCTGGCGGAAAGCGTTTTGCTGGTCCAGACGAAATAGCCCTGGCTCTGCGTCAGCTTCGCAACGATCATGTTGACCGCGCCGATCTGATAGTCATTCTGGTTGCAGTTCGAAACCTTACTGATCTGTGTGATCTCCATGTCGGAGACCTTCGTCGTGACGCTGCCGCTGCCGGTGGCCGTCAGGCTCAACCCGACAACCTCCGCATTGCTCTCGGCCACCGTATAGGTTCCGGTGGACAGGCCGCCGAGCTTCCAGACGATGGTCTTCGCGTCGCTGTCGACGGTGGCGCTCACATGCTCGGAGCTGCCGGCGCCCGGCTTGAGGGTATAGACCGTTCCGTCCGGGGCGGTCACCGTGACGGTGAACTGATTGGCCGAAATCAGGTCGGCGAACTGCGCGTCCGAGAGGCCGCAGAACTGCTTGCGGACCGTGATGTAGGTGTCGTCCGCCTCCTGGAGCTTCTCGTAGGTGTTTTTAAAGTAGACGCTGACGGGCGTCGTGCTAGGAATACTTACGCTGTATCCGTTTGCCGTGTCATACGCGCCGGTCGGGCTCGCTGCCGTGCCGACTGTGGTGACGATGCCGTAGCCGCTCAGCGAGCAGGTCTCCTTCACGATGTGGCTGCCGATTGCAACGTTGGTGAAGGTTACGGTATAGTCGCTGCCCGCGGCAAAATCGCCCCTGTCAACCGTGAGTGTCTGGCTGCCGCCGCCATCAAGCGTAAATGTGACTGAAATGCCGGCATCGGGGATATTGTCCTGCGTAAGCCCCGCAAAGGTCTTATGCACCGTCAGACTGGTCGTTTTTGTCACGAAATAGACCTGCATGATCGTTTTGCCGTCTCTGACGCTCCACGCTGTCGTCGTACCGTAATTGGTGAAGGTTGTTCCATCGCCGACCTGGGTCTTTACAAGGGTATAGGTACTGTTCAGTGCAGCGTAATGCGTCATCGAGCTGGCATCCGCCGTCATGCCGACCGTTGGATTCACCGTGCCGCCGTCAGTGAAGCTCTGCTTGACATTGTTGACGTAATACTCAACGCTGTAAGGGATGTTCTGTGAAAAGCTGACGCAATCCAGCAGGTTGCCAATCGTATATGGGAGGGCCGGATTCTTGCAGTTGTCATACGCGGTTTTTCCTGATACAAAGAAGAACCTGGTCAGGTACTGTCCGCTGGGTACGCTGTATGCGCTGTCGCTGTTGCGTACAATCCAGCCGGACGCATTGTCGGTAATGCGTACGATTTGAATCCCATCCGCATTCAGCAGCGTCACCTGTCCATCCGTGCCGTAATATGTGGAGATGTTCCTGCCCGTTTTCGCAAGAATGTACTGACTGACACTGTCCTGCGTCGTCAGATTGTTCGCTGTTGCAACGCTTGTCGGAACAATGACAAGATACATTGTGTCGTGCAGCTGCGCGTCGCTATAGCCCTTTTCCTCGTTGTCGCTTGTATGTCTGGCCTCATGCGCGAGCTGCCAGTACAAATTGGAGCCGGGCAGCGTCAGAACATCCTGATAAAGGGTTCCGGCCGACTCGCTGTTCAGTTCCGCAAACTGATCCTGATCTTCTGCGGAGCTTTCACCGTAGTTTTTGCTGTTGAACGTGCCGGTATATCGGCCGTTAACCAATTCGATGGTATCCGGCGTTCCGTCGCTCAGACGCCCTGTGGTTTTCCAGTTCGGAACCGTAGAGGTCTGTATATGACTTGTCGAGCTATTCATCTCCGGCTCTTCAAAACTGCCGTTCAGAAGCTGCATGGCATAGGAAACCGTTGCGCTCGCCGTTCCGTATGTGATGCCGTTTTTCATCACCGTCAGGGTATACGTGGCGTCGCCGCTCTCGGTCGCTCCGCCCGCATAGGCAACGTTGACGGACTGTCCGTTGTTCGGCAGCCAGTCGTTCCTGACGTCGTTCGCAGGCGTGACGGTCGTGCCGTTGTAAGTCCACGTAAAGGTATAGTCGTTCAGCGCGTCGCCGGTGACCGTATTGCCGCTCGAATCCTTAACCACTGCGTTCAGCAGGCCGTTGGTGAAGATCGTGTCGGTAATTGTAACCGATTGCGCGGCAATTTTGAGGTAGAAATAGTCGCTATAGGAACCCGCAAAATAATCCTTGCAGCCAATGCGGTAAGTATTACCGATAGTCACGGTGCCGGGAATGGTTACAGTGCAGGTGTTCGTATAATACCCGTCATCGAGGGTCAGATCCCATGTGTCGCTGAATCCGCTTCCGCTTCTTTTTTTCTGCTGCCAGGAATAATAATCTGCATTAATGTCCGTGGTCAAAGTCAGCGTGCTACCGGGAGCAACTACATATGGGTTTCCCTCGCTCCTGCCGATGGTTTCGGTGCTGTGGCCCACCACGTAAATGGAGAAGCTCTCGGCGTCGAACTCGGCCTTGGTGTCCTTCGTCTCAACCGTGTCGACCTTTTCGGCGGTCACGGTCTGTGGGGCGGCTTCCGTGTCGGTCGGATCGATGACGGTGGCCTCGACGGTCTCCGCGTCGCTCAGCTCTGGAAGGGTCTCGGTCTTGGGGACGTCGGCGGTCTCGATGTGGTAGACGTCCGCTTCCTCAACGCTCTCAAGCGCCGGAGTATCGATGCTCACGCTGATCGCGCCGTTCGCGGCCGCGTCCGGCTCGTACTTGCTGCCGTCCGCGTCGAAGATCGTGATGTCGTACGCCGCATAGACGGTGAACTCGTCGATCTGCACGCTGACCGGGTATGCCTTAACGGTCGCGCCGACCGGCATCATGCCATCCAGAGTGATCGTCGTTCCGTCGTAATTCTCCGTGTCGGAGAGAAGCGTTTCATAGTTGCCGTCGGTGTAGATCGCGGCGGTAAGTTCCTGTTCGGCCGGCGCGGTCCCGGCGGCCGTTGTCTCGACGGCGGTTGTCTCGGCAGGCGTTGTCTCGGCGGCCGTTGTCTCGGCAGGCGCGGTCTCGGCAGGCGTTGTCTCGACGGCGGTTGTCTCGGCAGGCGCGGTCTCGGCAGGCGTTGTCTCGACGGCGGTTGTCTCGGCAGGCGCGGTCTCGGCAGCCGTTGTCCCGGCCTCGGTCTCGACGGGCTGCGTCTCGACGGTCTCCGCGGCCTGAGCCTCCGGCTTTGTAGCGGAGATCTCCTCGGCCAGAACGCCCGAGGTCAGCGTAATCAGAAACGCCGCCAGCAGGATCACGGTCAAAAGTCTCTGCAAACCTTTTTTCTTGCCCATCTTACTGTTTCCTTTCCTAACCATGCGTCCACTTCGATTCAAACCGGCCGGGACAGGGCGCTGTCCATCAAGAACATCAACTCAAGCGCGCTTCGGAACTGGGCTTCGACTTCCCGCTCCTTCCAGACCATGCGGCCCTGCCAGCTCGCGTGCTGGCGGAACATCACGCTCACAAGGAAGGTAGCCAGCGGTTTTCCCGCCCCGGCGGGCGCTCCGGCCGTTTCGAACTTTGCCGCTTCGGCTCCGAAGCTCCTCTGCTCCATCGCCTGCTGCGGAAAGTTCAGCGCGTCGTACAGGGATTCGAGCTGAAGCAGCAGCTGCATCAGGTTCTCAAACGGAACGTCCTCTTTCCAGTATGGATTGCTCAGCCGCCCGCGTATTTGTCTGTTTTGATAAGATGTGACGACGATTTTCGTCGTTTTCATCTCATAAGGTACAAATTGCGGTGTTGTCATTTTTTTCTCCATCCATCCGGCCGCCCGGATTTCTCTTGATCTTGGTCTCATCTTATCATCGGGCGGTTACACCTCGGTTACATATCAGGAAAAATTATCTATTTTTTTAAATATTATTCACTATCCGTTCTTTGACTTTTTTGTGCTTGTATTCCCAACCCATTTCTATTAAAATAAGAAAGGTAGTTCACCCGAACGCGGAGAGGAGGCCCCTTTCTCATGGCCGGACAACGTCTTTTGGAGATCCATATGCTCGGCGAATTCACCATCCGCCGCACCGACGACCCCTCCCGCATGATCACCACACGGAACAGCCGCTCCAAAAAGCCGTGGGAGCTGCTCGCCTATCTGCTCACCTTCCGCGACCGCGAGATCCCGCAGGCCGAGCTCATTGAGCTGTTCTGGCCCAGCGGGGAGGAGGGCAACCCCGCCGCCTCGCTCAAGGCTCTCATCCACCGCGCGCGCGGCCTGCTCGTCGAGCTGGGCCTCGCCGGGAGCCTGATCGTCAGCAGCCACGGCGCTTACGGCATCGACAGCAGCCTCCTCGCCCTGGTGGACGCGGAGCGCTTCGACCGCCTCTGCCGCGACTCGCTCGCCGAGACGGATCCCGCCGCGCGCCTCGCCATGCTGCGCGAAGCCGCCGACCTCTTCGGCGGCGATTTTCTTGAGAAATTCGGCGGCGACGCGTGGGTCATGCCGATCGGCGTCGCCTATCACAATCAGTATCTCCGCGTTGTGCGCGACCTTCTGGACGCGCTGAAGACCGGGGGCTCGCCCGAGGAGATCGTGCGGCTGTGCCGCCGGGCCTCTGCGGTCGACCCTTACCACGAGACGTTCCAGGTCGTACTGCTGCAGGCGATGGCCGCGTGCGGCGCGCGGGACGAGGCGCTGCGCCATTACGCCGCCCTGAAACAGACGCTGATGGATCAGTTCGGCGTCTCGCCCAGCCGTGAGCTTCTCGACCTCTACCGGGAGATTTCCGGCGGCACTGCCTCCGCCTCGGCCAACCTTGAAACGGTCTGCCAGGACATGAAGGAGTCCTCCCATACGCGGGCGTTCTACTGTGAATACGCGTTTTTCAAAGATTTTTACCGTGTCATGCTGCGTTCCCTCGCGCGCACGGGCCTGTCGGTCAACCTTGTGATGCTGTCCGTGCGGGATGCGGACGGCGGCGTGCTGAGCACGCGCCGGACCGTGACGGCGATGCAGAAGACGCACGCGGTAGTGGCCGATTCGCTGCGCCGGGGCGACATCTTCACACAGTTCAGCACGTCGCAGTATCTGCTGATGCTGTCCTCGGCGAGCTACGAGAACAGCGGGATGGTGATGCAGCGCATCGTCGCGAATTTCAACCGCGCCTACCCGGGCTCCAAGCTGACCCTCCGCTACAACCTCATGCCCCTCGAACAGTTCGAAATCAAATAGCCGATACATAACATAATAATAAGAAAATAAAAAGGAGAAAGCCGTTCGGCTTTCTCCTTTTTGATTGTCCGGGTTTATTCGGCGTCCTCATGACGGGTGACGGAGATGGACAGCTCGTCGAGCTGCTTCTGCGTGACCTCGCCGGGCGCGCCCATCATGATATCCTGCGCGTTCTTGTTCATCGGGAACGGGATGATCTCGCGGATGGACTCCTCGCCCGCGAGGAGCATGACCATGCGGTCCACACCCGGGGCGATGCCCGCGTGGGGGGGCGCGCCGTAGCAGAAGGCGTTGTACATCGCGGGGAACTTGGACTTGACGTCCTCCTCGCCGAGCCGCACGAGTTCAAACGCCTTGATCATGATCTCGGGGTCGTGGTTCCGCACCGCGCCCGAGCTCAGCTCGACGCCGTTGCACACAAGGTCGTACTGGTCGGCGGTGATGGAGAGGGGATCGATCTCGCCCTTTTCGGCCCTGCGCAGCACGTCGAGGCCGCCGGAGGGCATTGAGAACGGGTTGTGGCAGAACTCCAGCTCGCCGGACTCCTCGCCGATCTCATACATCGGAAAATCGACGATCCAGCAGAAGGCGTACTGCTCCTTGTCCATATGGCCCGGCACGGCCGCGCCGAGCGTTTTGACGAGGACGCCCGAGGTCTTCTGCGCGGCGGAGAGCTTCCCGGCCGCGAGCGCGACGAAATCGCCGGGCTTCAGGCCCAGGCGCGCGACGATCGCGTCCTTCACGGGCGCGACGAACTTCGCCACGCCGCCGACCAGTTCGCCCGTCTCGTCGAGGCGGAACCAGTAGGCCTTGCTGCCGGACTGCACCTCGACGGCGGCGAGGGTCTTGTCGATGAACTTGCGCGTCTCCCTGAAATCGGAGACTGCGACGGCCTTCACGACGCCGCCCGCGAACGGCTCGAAGCCGCAGTCCGCCAGCTCCGCGGTCACGTCCTCCACATGGAGGTCGATGCGCAGATCCGGCTTGTCGGAGCCGTAGCGTTCCATGGCGTCGTTGTAGGCGATGCGGGTGAAGGGCGCGCGGGAGGCTCGGCCATACGTGCCGAATTTCGCGAAGATCGGCGGAAGCACGTCCTCGAGGACGGCGAAAACGTCGTCCTGCGTGGCGAAGGCCATCTCCATGTCGAGCTGGTAAAACTCGCCGGGGGAGCGGTCGCCGCGCGCGTCCTCGTCGCGGAAGCAGGGCGCGATCTGGAAGTAGCGGTCGAAGCCGGAGGTCATCAGCAGCTGCTTGAACTGCTGCGGCGCCTGCGGCAGGGCGTAAAACTTGCCGGGGTGCTTGCGCGCGGGCACAAGGTAGTCGCGCGCGCCCTCGGGAGAGGAGGCGGTGAGGATGGGGGTGGTGATCTCAAGGAAGTCGTGCTCCATCATGGCCCTGCGCAGCGCCGCGACGACATTGCAGCGGAGGATGATGTTCTTCTTGACCGCCGGGTTGCGAAGATCGAGATAGCGGTACCTGAGGCGCTGCGTCTCGTCGGCGTCGCGGCTGCGGTTGATCTCGAAGGGCAGCTCGTTGTAGCGGCAGCGGCCGAGGACGGTGATCTTCTCCGGCACGACCTCGATCTCGCCGGTCGGCTGCCTGAGGTTCTTGCTGTCGCGCTCACGCACGGCGCCGGTGACCTGGATGGTGGACTCCTTATTGATGGACTTGACGGTCTGCATCATTTCGGGGTTGTCCACCACAAGCTGTGTGGTGCCGTAGAAGTCGCGCAGGACGACGAAGGCGAAATTGCTGCCGACCTCCCGGACGTTCTCCATCCAGCCGGCGAGGGTGACGGTCTTCCCCGCGTCCGCGAGCCGCAGCTCGCCGCAGGTGTGGGTACGGGATTGCATCATATGAATGTCTCCTTTTGCAGTTTTAGCAAATGATTGAGAATATCCCTGCGGCTCTCCGGCTGAGCCGCGCCGCAGCGTTATCCCAGAATGACAGGCCCCTGCTTTTTCTCCGCGACGCCCTTTTGAATGAGGGCGACGGTGTCTTCGGCGGAGAGCTTCGTCTGCCCGCCGCTCTGCATATCCTTGCAGGTGACGACGCCCGCGGCGATCTCATCCTCGCCCAAGAACAGGACGTAGGGGATGCCGAGACGGTCGGCGTAGGCCATCCTGGCCTTGAACTTTTTCGCCTCGGTGTAGAGCTGCGCGCGCACGCCCGCCTCGCGCAGGCGCGTGGCCAGCGCGATGGCCGGGGTCAGGTCGTCGGTCATGGGCAGCACGAGCGCGTCGGCCGGGGCCGTGGGCAGGGCGGGGTTGAGCATGTTCTGCTCCCCGAGGACGTAGAAGAGACGCGTCAGGCCGATCGAGATGCCCACGCCGGGGAGCTTTTTGTCGGTGTAATACTCCGCGAGGTTGTCGTAGCGCCCGCCCGAGCAGACCGAGCCGATCTCCGGGTGGTCGAGGAGGACCGTCTCGTAGACGGTTCCGGTGTAGTAGTCGAGGCCGCGCGCGATGGTGAGGTCGACGGCGAAATGCTCCGCCGGGACGCCGAACGCGCCGAGGTTCGTCACCACGGCGGCAAGCTCGGCGAGGCCCGTGTCGAATGTCTCATTCCGGCCGCGGTAGGTCTCGAGCGCGGTAAGCACGTCCCCTCGAATCGCAATGAACGAGAGGATTTCGTCGGCCTGCTCCCCGGTGAGCCCGTTGTCGTCCACGAGGAAGGTCTTCACCCGATCCGGGCCGATCTTGTCGAGCTTGTCCACGGTGCGCATGATGTCGCCGGACTTCTCCGAGAGACCGAGCATGGCGTAAAAGCCGTTCAGGATCTTTCGGTTGTTCACGCGGATCTGGAACCGCTTCAGGCCGAGGGCGGAGAAGGTCTTGTAGATGATGGCGGGAATTTCCGCCTCGTTGAGGACGGAGAGCTGTCCGTCGCCGATGATGTCGATATCGGCCTGATAGAACTCGCGGAAGCGGCCGCGCTGGGCGCGCTCGCCGCGGTAGACCTTGCCGATCTGGTAGCGGCGGAAGGGGAAGGAGAGCTCGCCGTAGTGAAGGGCGACGTACTTGGCGAGCGGCACGGTAAGGTCGAAGCGCAGCGCGAGGTCGCTGTCGCCCTTGGTGAAGCGGTAAATCTGCTTCTCCGTCTCGCCGCCTCCCTTGGCGAGGAGCACCTGCGCGTCCTCGATCACGGGGGTGTCGAGGGGCGTGAAGCCGTAGAGCGAGTAGGTGGTGCGGAGGGTCTCCATGATGCGCTCCATCTGCTGCTGCGGCGCGGGAAGCAGCTCCATGAAGCCGGAGAGCGTATGAGGTTTCATCTGAGGCATATCGGTAATTCCTTTCCGAAGAATAAATTTTCCGTGTTTCATCCCGGCGCTGCGCGCCGGCGCGGCAGAGCGTCCTCCGGGGTATCCCCGCAGCCGTCCCGCCTTTCCCCGTATCGTCCCGGGCGCCCCGCTTGTCCTCCTGCGCGAAGCGAAGGACCGGCGCGCGTCCGGTGCCGTGCACCGCCGCGTACCGCGCGGATTTATCGCCGCCTTCGCCTCCTCCGAATGGCGGGAGGCAGGGCGTTTCCGCAAAAAAACGCTCCCGTCCCACGGTTTGGGACGAGAGCGGATCGCTTCGTGGTGCCACCCAAATTCGGAGCCGGCGGCTCCCTTGAGGCCCCGTATCGGCGGGGAACCGGCGCTTTCGCCGTGTCCGGCTTGGGCGCGTGCTCGGCGGATGTCCTTCGCGCGGCGCACCGCAGGGGAGTCCCAGCAACTCTCCCCCTCTCTGGGCGGGCAAAACGCGCTACTGCTTCCGCGTCATCGCGGTTTTTTCATCATACGGCCGCGGGCGGGATTTGTCAATCAGCGGATGGTGTTCCGCGGACGGATCATCTCGCGCCAGTCGAGGTCGCCGCGCTGCAGGCCGAGGATCAGCATTTCCGCCGTGGCGAGGTTCGTCGCCACCGGGACGTTATGCGTGTCGCACAGGTGCAGCGTCTGCATGATGCACTGATCCTCCCAGGGATCGGTGTCGTTCGGGTCGGAAAAGTTGATGACCATGTCGATCTCGTTGTAAGCGATGCGCGCGTCCACCTGCTGGTGGCCGCCCTGCGCGCGGGCAAGGAACAGCGACACGGGCAGACCCGTCGCGTCCATGACCATGCGGCCGGTGGTGGCCGTGGCAAACAGGTTGTGCTTGGCGAGGATGCTCTTGTACGCGGTGCAGAACTGCACCATCAGTTCTTTTTTCTTGTCATGTGCCATGATCGCAATATTCATATCTGTCAGCTCCGTTACGGTGAAGTGGATAAGTGGATTAAAGCCGCATGAGGGGAACGCGCTTTCCGCTCAGGCGGCGCGCGATGCGCAGGCACGCTTCGGCCGCGCCCCGGCCGGTATAGAGGACCAGCGGAACCGCGCGCGCGGCGGCAAGCGTCACGTTTACGTCCTCGGGGACGACGCCGAGCAGCGGCAGGCCCACGCCGTCCATCACGTCGTCCACGGTGGCGGACATCCGCCCGAACAGGCGGCCCGACACGCGGTTGACGATCAGGGAAGCGGCCGACGCGTCCGCACCGGCGAGATCGACGGCCCGCGCGGCGTCCCGCAGGGAAGCGGGGTCGCCCGTGCAGACCACGGCGAGACGGTCGGCAAACGCGGTGGCGAGACGGAAGCCCGCGCCCACTCCGGCCGGCGCGTCGATGAGGCACCAGTCGAACTTCTCGCGCACGGCGCCGAGCATGGCTCCGAACATGGCGGGATCGAGCGACTCGGCCTCCTCCGTGACGGGGGCGGTGAGGAGGAAGAGGCCGGGGATGCCGGGATGCTCGGCCGCGGCGGAGAGGCCGTACGTCCCGTCCATCACGGAGGTAAAGGGGACGACCGCCCGGTCGGCCAGGCCCAGCGAGATGTCCAGGTTGCGAAGGCCCACGTCCGCATCGATGCAGAGCACGCGCGCGCCCTCGGCCGCGAGGCAGGAGGCGATTCCGGCGCAGAGACTGGTTTTCCCGGTTCCGCCCTTGCCGGAAATGACTGCCATTATCTGCCCCAAGGCCGCATCCTCCCGTCCGCTGTCGATGATTTTGCTTTTATTATAGACGAAACCCCGCGGGAATTCAACTGCCCGACGCGAATATTTCGGCATATTTTACAATTTCCAATCAATCGCCATAATTTCATTGTAATAAATTGTGAAACTTTTGGCAATCTGACCGTTTCCCCCAATTTTAGTCCTCTCCTGCGCCGCCGTGCCGCGCTGTCCGCCTCACGCGGTCAGATTTGACCGCTTCTTCCAAAAAGCAGCTGCGTTTTTCTCCTCTTTTTAGCGGGAAATTCCTATACAAAATTTATTCCGTCTGTTATAATTATCCCGAAGACAGCCGTGTACGCCCATGCCTTTGCGTGAGCGTACCGCTTTGAAAACGCAAAGAAAGGTCGCGATTGATTTGGCTGGAACCTCCGCTGTGATCTTTGTGCCGGATGATACCTCAAAAACTGGCTTTTCCCGCCCGCTGATGCTTGCGCGCATCATGGGGAGTCCGCTGCTCTCGTGGCTGGTCTCCTCCCTGGTGTCACGCGGTGTGGGGCGGTTCTTTCTTGTCTGCCACGAGCGCTTCGCCGAGGAGGCCAAAGCCTGCTTCCCCGTCGGCGTGGAGATCATGCCCGCTACCGATCAGGACGCGCCCGATCTTCTTCACGTCTTTTTGTCCACGGCCGAGGACAGCGAGGCCGAGGTCGTCGTCGTGACCGGCCCCGCCGTGCTCATCGACCGCTCGCTCGCCTCTCAGGCGGACGTCATCCCCAACCCCAGCTGCATCTCCCACGTCTCGCGCGAGGCGCTCATGGAGGCGCTCGATGAAAAGTTCAGCTTCCTCGACTTCCTTCGCCAGCGCGGCAAAGCCTTCTCCGACCGCGACGGCGCATACAGCGTCAAGGCGCCCGAGGAGCTCGCCGCCTGGCAGCCCGTGCTCAGCCTGACCCACCTGCACGCCCTTGTGCGCGCCGGCGTGGAGATCTGGGACTACCAGAACTGCTACGTCGACCCCTCTGTTTTCGTCGGCAGCGGCACCGTGCTCCTGCCCGGAACGATCCTGCGCGGCTCCACCGTGATCGGCGAGGACTGCGTGATCGGCCCGAACAGCTACCTCGAGAACGTCACCGTGGGCGACGGCTCCACCGTCAACGCCTCGCAGCTCTACGACGCAAAGGTCGGCGACGGCACCAAGATCGGCCCCTTCGCCTATGTGCGTCCCAACTCGAAGATCGGCAGCCACATCAAGGTCGGCGACTTCGTGGAGATCAAGAACTCCACCATCGGCGACGGCACCAAGATCGCGCACCTCACCTACGTGGGCGACAGCGACGTGGGCCGCAACGTCAACTTCGGCTGCGGCACCGTGACGGTCAACTACGACCGCGCGAAAAAATTCCGCACCACCATTGAGGACGACGCCTTCATCGGCTGCAATACAAACCTCGTCGCGCCCGTCACAATCGGCAGGGGCGCCTACACCGCCGCCGGCTCCACCATCACGGACGACGTGCCGCCCCAGGCTCTCGCCATCGCGCGCGCCCGCCAGTCCGTCAAGAAGGACTGGGCCGCGAAAAACAAGCGGAAATAAGCCGCTCCCGCCGTCTTCGTACCTGCGGGTCCGCCCGTTTTTGATAATTATATAATGAACAAGAGAGGTATGTTCCAATGATAACGCATGGAAAAGACGTCAAGGTGTTCTCTGCCAACGCGAACCGGCCGTTTGCGGAGGGTGTCTGCAAGGCGCTCGGCATCCCCCTGGGCGACTGCACCGTCACGACCTTCGCCGACGGTGAAGTATCCGTCACCATCAACGAGACGGTCCGAGGCTGCGACGTCTTCCTCGTCCAGTCCACCTGCAAGCCTGTCAACAACAACCTCATGGAGCTGCTGGTCATGATCGACGCCTGCCGCCGCGCCTCCGCCGGCCGCATCACCGCCGTCATCCCGTATTTCGGCTACGCCCGTCAGGACCGCAAGGCCAAGGGCCGCGACCCCATCTCCGCCAAGCTCGTGGCGAACATGATCACCGTCGCCGGCGCGGACCGCGTGCTCACGATGGACCTGCACGCCGCGCAGATCCAGGGCTTCTTCGACATCCCCGTGGACAACCTGCTCGGCAACCACGTCTTCGTCCAGTATTACCGCAACAAGTTTGAGCATCCCGAGGACATGGTCGTCGTTTCGCCGGACGTCGGCTCCGTCACCCGCGCGCGCGCGTTCGCGGCCAAGCTCCACATGAATCTCGCCATCGTCGACAAGCGCCGCCAGAAGGCCAATATGTGCGAGGTCATGAACGTCATCGGCGAGGTCGAGGGCAAGGAGTGCATCCTCTTCGACGACATGGTGGACACCGCCGGCTCCCTTTGCAACGCCGCGCGCGCCATCGTCGAGGTCGGCGGCGCGACGAAGGTCTACGCCTGCGCGACGCACGGCGTCCTTTCCTCTCCGGCGATCCAGCGGCTCCAGGAGGCTCCGATCGAGGAGGTCCTGTTCCTGAATACCATCCCCCTGCCTCCCGAAGCCGAGGGCAGCAAGATCCATCAGCTCGACGTCGCCCCGATGTTCGCCGAGGCCATCCGCCGCACCTACGACGAGGTCTCCATCTCCTCGCTGTTCTGAGGCATCTATGCTGTTTGCCAATCGTCCGTGCGACTTCCTGATTGTCGGGTTGGGCAACCCCGGCAGAGAATACGACGCAACGCGCCACAACGTCGGTTTCTGCGTCCTCGACCGGCTCGCTGCCGGGGCGAACGTTAAAATCGACCGCGCCAAGTTCTCCGCCCTTACCTGCCTCGCCCGCATCGGAGGCAAAAAAGTGCTTCTGATGAAGCCGCAGACCTTTATGAATCTGTCCGGCCAGGCCGTGCGCCAGGCTGCGGACTTCTATAAGCTCCCGGCCGAGTGCGTGATCGTCGTGCACGACGACATCGACCTGCCGGTGGGCCGCATCCGCGTCCGCCCCACCGGTTCCGCCGGCGGGCACAACGGGCTTAAGTCCATCATCGCCTGCCTCGGCACGCAGGACTTCCTGCGCGTGAAGGTCGGCGTGGGCGCAAAGCCGAATCCCGAATACGACCTGGCCGACTGGGTGCTCTCCCGCTTTTCCGCACAGGAGAAAAAGCTGCTCGAATCCGCCGAGGCCCGCGCGGCCGACGCGGCGCTCGCGCTGCTCACCGCCGGCGTGGACGATGTGGAGTGCCGCTTCAACGGCGCCGTCTGACCCATCCCGGGCGGAGGAATTTTCCCCGCCCGGTTTTCTGACTCTCATCTGACCCCATAAAAAAGAAAAAAGCTGGCCGTATCAACCGGCCAGCTTCTCTGCTACAATGGGCAGAAAAGGAGGGCGGCTCATGAAACGAATCGTCAGCATTCAGGATATTTCCTGTCTGGGCAAGTGCTCGCTCACCGTGGCGCTGCCGGTGATCTCGGCGCTGGGCGTCGAGTGCGCGATCGTGCCGACGGCGGTGCTGTCCACGCACACCATGTTCAGGAACTTTACCTGCAAGGATCTCTCCGATCAGATCGCGCCCATCGCGGCGCACTGGAAGAGCGAGAACATCGCCTTTGACGCGGTGTACACCGGCTATCTCGCTTCGAAGGCGCAGATTTCGGACGTCTGCCGCTTTTTCGACGAATTCCGCACGGAGGACAATCTGATCTTCGTCGACCCGGCGATGGCGGACAACGGCAGGCTCTACCCGGCGTTCGGCGAGGATTTCCCGGCGGAGATGGCGAAGGTCTGCGCGAAAGCGGACGTGATCGTGCCGAATCTGACGGAGGCGTGCCTCCTGACCGGTACGCCCTACCGGCTGGACTATGACGAGGCGTACATCAGGACGCTGCTGCGAAAGCTGACCGGTCTCGGCGCGAAGCGCGCGGTGCTGACGGGCGTGAGCTTTTCGCCGGACAGGCTCGGCGTGATGGCCTACGACCCGGGGACGGACGGGTATTTCACCTATTTCACGGAGAAGCTGCCGCAGAGCTTCCACGGCACGGGCGACCTGTTCGCGAGTACCTGCGTTGGCGCGATGATGCGCGGGATGACGCTGGACGGGGCGCTGAAACTGGCGGCGGATTTCACGTTGGAGTGCATCCGCGTGACGGCGGCGAAGCCGAATGCGAACTGGTACGGCGTGGAGTTTGAGACGGCGATCCCCTGGCTGGTGCGCCGTCTGGATGTGTCTCTGCCCGCCGCGCAGGCGTAGCCGGTTTCCGGCCCCCGCACGGAGCGAACCTACAAAACTTGGAAGTCTCGGCGGATTTACCGGGCAAAGTACGGCGGAAATCGGTCCGTCTCGCGGCGCGCAGCGCACGGGGCCGGCATTTCATAGCCTGCGCGGACAAAAACCGGGAGGAAGCGATGCTTCCTCCCGGTTTCCTTCAGCAGTAAAAGTCCTTGATTTTCTTCGCGCGGCTCGGGTGACGGAGCTTGCGGATGGCCTTGTTCTCGATCTGGCGGATGCGCTCGCGCGTCACGCCGAAGATCTGTCCGACCTCCTCGAGCGTGTGCGTGCGCCCGTCGTACATGCCGAAACGCATCTTCAGCACGTCCGCCTCGCGCTCGGTCAGCGTGCTCAGGATCTCGCCGAGGGCCTCGGAGAGCAGGGCGTTGGAGGTGGCGTCCGCCGGGCCGGGGGTATTGTCGTCCTCGACAAAGGAGCCGATGGTCGTATCCTCCTCGTCGCCCACGGGGGTGTCGAGCGAGAGCGTGTCGGCGGCGGTGCGGTTTGCCTCAATGATCTTTTCGATCGGGAGGTTCAGCTCCTCGGCGATCTCCTCGAGCGTCGGCTCGCGGCCTAGTTCCTGTACCAGCTTGCGGTTACAACGCGTCGCCTTGTTGATGACCTCCACCATATGTACAGGAACGCGGATCGTTCTCGCCTGATCGGCGATGGCGCGGGTAATCGCCTGCCGGATCCACCAGGTTGCGTAGGTGGAGAACTTGTTCCCTTTTGTGTAGTCGAACTTGTCGACCGCGCGGATCAGGCCGGTGTTGCCCTCCTGGATGAGATCCAGGATATGGAGGCCGCGGCCGGAATATTTCTTCGCAATGGAGACGACCAGGCGGAGGTTTGCCTCGGTGAGCTTGTCCTTGGCGGCCTTGTCGCCCTCGGAGACCTTCTTCGCAAGCTCGATCTCCTCCTCGGCGGAGAGCAGCTTCACCTGCCCGATTTCCTTGAGGTACATGCGGACGGGATCGTCGAGCGAGTACTCGGCGGCCAGCTCCACGGGGTCGATGAGGTCTTCCTCCTCGCCGATCTCGGCGGTGTCCGCATCGTCGCCGAGCTCCGCCTCGACGTCGGGGTCGAGTTCCAGCTCCGCGCCGATGATCTGAATGCCCATCGCATCGAACGTCTCGTAGACCTGCTCGATTTTATCCACAGAGAGATCCAGCTTTTCCAGTTCCGTGACCAGCTCGCCGGATTGGATGGAGCCCTCTTTTTTTGCTTTGCCGATAAGCGCCGTCAGGGAAGCCATTGCGTCGGTGCTTTCCTTGACTGCCTTTTTGGAATCTGCCATGCTGCACATCCTTAATGAAATAATTCTGTCGAATTCAGGTACGCTGAGCGCCCCCTTTATTGGCGCATCTAGCCCATTATATACCCTGCGTGATTTTGTAGCAATAGGTACTCCGCACTTTTTTTACATGTTTTTTACGAAAAATCAGAATATTGCTTGACGGCGGCCGGAAAAGCCGATAAGATAATCGAATAAAAACATCGCCCGGCTCCAGCCGCGGGCGGAGGAGGGGTTCCGCGTGAAAATCGGCGTGATCGGCATGGGGCTGATCGGCGGCTCGCTCTGCCGCGCGTTCAAGGCCTACACGGACCATACGGTGCTCGCCACCACACGCAGCGCCGCGACGGTGGAGTTCGCCCGCGCCGCCGGCGCGATCGACGGCGAGCTGACCGATCTCGGCGAACCGGAGCTGTGCATCGTCGCTCTCCCGCCGGAGGCCACCATGGAGACGCTCCGCGCGCGCGTAGGCGAATTCCGCCCCGGCGCGATCGTCATGGACATCTGCGGCGTCAAGCAGCCCATCGTGGACTGCGCCGACCGCCTCTATCACGACGCCGGGCTCCGCTACATCGGCGGCCATCCCATGGCCGGCCGGGAGGTTTCCGGCTTTGCCAACTCGGACGCCGACCTCTTCCGGGGCGCGAGCTTCATTGTCACGCCCACAGCCCTCACCGACCGCGGCGCGCTCGCCGCGGTGGAGGAGCTGATGCTCCGCATCGGCTTCGGGCGCATCGCCGCGGCCTCGCCCGCCGAGCACGACCGGAACATCGCCTATACTTCGCAGCTCGCGCACGTCGTCTCGAGCGCCTATATCAAGAGCCCCACCTGCGAAAACGTGCTCGGCTTCTCCGCCGGCAGCTTCCAGGACATGACCCGCGTGGCCAAGCTCGACCCCGAGACGTGGGCGACGCTGTTCCTGCTCAATCGGGAGCCGCTGCTGCACGAAATCGACGCGCTCCTAGAAAATCTTTCCCGTTTTCGCGACAGTTTATCCGCGAAAAACCGCGGGGAGATCGTTTCCCAGCTGAAAAAGGGCCGCGAACTGCGCGAGCAGGTGCTCCTGCGACAGCACGAGGATCGCGAGCCGGACTGAGCGAACCCGCCGGGCTTCCTGGAAGCCCGGCGTTTTGCCGTCCGGGAGGAGCCGTTCCGTCCGGCGGCGGGCCGGTTTCCGGGGTCCGGCGGCGTTTTTTATGGAAACGGGCGGATTTGACGCGCAATTTTATGTCACCTTTTTTTCCTGTGGCTCTTTCCTGCCCCCGACGTTTATGTTATACTGCTTTTGTACGATTTTTGAATCGAATCCACCTTCCGAGGGTTTACGATATGCTCGAACTGTTATCTCCCGCCGGCTCCATGGAGGCCCTCCGCGCTGCCGTTCAAAACGGCGCCGACGCGGTCTATCTCGGCGCCGGCGGTTTTAACGCCCGCATGGGCGCCCGAAACTTCTCCCCCGACGAGCTGCGCGAAGCCGTCACCTACTGCCATATCCGCGGCGTGAAAGTCCACCTGACGCTCAACACGCTCGTCTCCGACCGGGAGCTGCCCGAGGCTGCCGAGGCCGTGCGCACCGCGGCCCGCTGCGGCGTGGACGCGTTCATCGTGCAGGATCTCGGCATCGTCTCGCTCTGCCGCCAGATCGCGCCGGAGATCCCCATCCACGCGAGCACGCAGATGAGCCTGCACTCGCTCGAGGGCGTGCGCCGCGCCGCGGAGCTGGGCTGCTCGCGCGCCGTGCTCGCGCGGGAGCTTCCGCGCGCCGAGATCGCCGCCATCTGCCGCTCCAGCCCCATCGAGATCGAGGTCTTCGGGCACGGGGCGCTGTGCATGTGCTATTCGGGGCAGTGCTATTTCTCCGCGGTCATCGGCCGGCGCTCCGGCAACCGCGGCCAGTGCGCACAGCCCTGCCGCCTGCCTTACGGCTACGGCCGCTGCGAGAGCCGCTACCCCCTGAGCCTCCGCGACAACTGCCTTATCCGCTCGCTCGGCGAGCTCGAGCGTATGGGCGTCGCCTCGCTCAAGCTCGAGGGACGCATGAAGCGGCCGGAGTATGTCGCCGTCGTCACGCGCATTTACCGCGCCGCGCTCGACGGACGCGAGATCGGCGAAAACGACCTGCACGACCTGGAAAAGGTCTTCTCGCGCGAGGGCTTTACCGACGGCTACTACCGGGACGAAACCGGCCCCGAAATGTTCGGCACCCGCCGCGGGGACGGGGAAAACCGCGAGCTCTTCGCCGCCGCCCGCTCCACCTATGAGTCCGGCGAAGCGCAGCGCGTGCCCGTCCGGTTCTACGCGATGCTCCGCCGGGGCGAGCCGGCCATGCTGGCCGTTCAGGACGGGGACGGCAACATCTGCAAGACCTCCTGCGAACCGCCCGAGGAGGCGCTTACGCGCCCGCTCGACGAGGCCGGCCTCACCGCCCGCCTCGCCAAGACCGGCGGCACACCCTACCGCATGACGGACTGCCGGGCGGCCGTCGAGCCGGGGCTGACGCTTCCGGCCGCCGCCGTGAACGCGATGCGCCGCGACGTGCTCGCGCGCCTGACGGCCGTGCGCGGCCGCCTGCCCGAGCCGGATCTCGGCCGCTACGAGGGCCCGCCCCGCGGGGAGGGGCCGAAGGACGCGCCGAAGCTCACCGTCTCGGTACTCCGCTTCTCCCAGATCACCCACCAGGTGCTCTCCGCGAAGCCGGACGTGCTCTACGTCCCCCTGACCGAACTGGCCGCCCATACGGACGACCTGCGCGACTTCCCCGTGGAGACGGAGATCGCCGCCGTGCTGCCCCGGGTCGTCCGGGACGGGGAGAGCGGCGCGGTGCTCCGTCAGCTCGACGCGGCCTACGCCGCGGGCATCCGCCGCGTGCTGTGCGGCAACCTCGGCCAGTTCGACCTGGCCCGCTCGCGCGGCTTCGAGGTGCGCGGCGACTTCGGACTGAACCTCTTCAACTCCCGCACGGCCATGGTCCTGCGCCACGAGGAGCTCATCTCCTGCACGGCCTCCTTCGAGCTGCTGCTCGCGCAGGTGCGCGACCTCGCCAAGCTGCTGCCCACGGAGCTGATCGTCTACGGCCGCCTGCCGCTGATGATCACGGAAAACTGCGTCATCAAAAACCGCACCGGCACCTGCGCGTGCCGCGGCGCGGGGGTGACGCGCCTGGTGGACCGCACCGGCGCGGAATTCCCCGTCCTGCCCGACCCGGGCTCCTGCCGGAGCGTGATCTACAACGGCAAAAAGCTTTACCTGCTCGACAAGCGCGGCGACCTGAGCCGCTGCGGCCTGTGGGCCGCCCGCCTCTCGTTCACCACGGAGAATCCCGCCGAGGTCGGCCGCGTCATGGACGACTGGCACCGCGGCGACGGCCGCTTTGAGCCCGGCCAGCACACCCGCGGGCTCTACCTGCGCGGCGTGGAATAGAAACGAGCCGCCCCGGCGGCGGAAAGAGAGGCCGACATGGGCGGTTATCTTCTCGCGCTGCTTCTGGTGCTCGTCGGAGCGGCGGGCATCGCCAGCGCCGCTGTGACGCGCCGGCGCATCCCCGGACAGAGCCAGACGTTTCTGCTTTTAATCAGCGTGCTCGTCATCCTCATCGGCTTTGCGCTGGCCTGCCTTGTGCACGGCCTGCTCGAGCTGCCCTGAGCGCGCCATTTTGTAACATCAGGAAGGTTATTCATCATGCAGATCATTCTCGCCTCCCAGTCACCCCGGCGTCGGGAGCTTCTCGGACAGCTGGGGCTCCGCTTCGAAGTCCGCGCCGCCCATGTGGACGAGACCCTCGACCCACGCCTCAGGCCGGAGGAGAACGTCGCGCGCCTCGCCGGGGAAAAGGCCCGCGCCGCCGCCTCCCTCGCCGAACCGGAGGACGTGATCGTCGCGGCGGACACCATCGTGGTGACGGGCCGCCATATTCTCGGCAAACCCGCCGACGAGGCCGACGCGGCGCGGATGCTGCGGCTGCTCTCGGGCCGGGCGCACCGCGTCATGACGGGCGTGACCGTGCGCGCCGCCGGGCGTGAGGACACCCGCGTGGTCACCACGCGGCTGCGCTTTCGCTCGCTCAGCGACGCGGAGATCGCCGCCTACATCGCCACCGGCGAGCCGATGGACAAGGCCGGAGCCTACGGCATCCAGGGCCTCGCGGCCGTGTTCGTCACCGATCTCGCGGGAGACTACTTCAACGTGATGGGCCTCCCTCTGTGCACACTCACCGGGATGCTGCGCGCGGCGGGCATTCCCATCCTGGACACGCTTTGAGGTGATCTTTTGAAAAAATTTTTTACGCCGAAGGTGCGTCTCGTGCTGATCCTCTGCGTGGCGCTGGCCATCGTGATCGGGGTCGTCGGCGCGGTCACCGGGGGCACGACCGGGGGCGAAAAGCTCACCGGCACGCTCCTCTCGCCGTTCCGCAGCGGCGTCGCGGCCATCACGCGCCGCGTCGAGCGCGTGTACGACTATATGTTCCGCTACGAGGCGCTCGAGGCCGAGAATCAGGCCCTTCAGGAGAAGCTCTCCTCCATGGAAGAGGACGTCCGCGACGCGCAGACCATGAAGCGCGAGAACGAGCGACTCAACAACCTGCTCGGACTGAGCGAGAAGCACGCCGACTACAAGTTCATCTCCGCCTACGTCACGGCCTGGGACTCCTCCAACTGGAAGAGCGCCTGCACCCTCTCCAAGGGCACCGGCGCGGGCATCACCGAGGGCATGTGCGCCGTCACCGAGTACGGCCAGGTGGTCGGCCTGGTGACCGCCGCCGGCCCGGGCTGGGCAACCGTCACCACCGTGCGCGACCCCGCGCTCGAGGTGAGCGCCTCCGTGGCGTCCTCGGGCTACACGGGCGTGGCGCAGGGCTCCTACGACGGCGGCGGCCTCATGCGCCTGAACTATCTGCCGACCGACGCGATCGTCCGCAACAACGACCAGGTCATCACCACCGGCTCCACCCTCTATCCCAAGGATCTCATTCTGGGCTATATCGTAGACGCGGGCCTCGACGAGACGGGCGTGGGCAAGTACGCCATGATCCAGCCCGCCGCCGATCTCGACAATCTCGAGCAGGTCTTCCTGATCTCGGATTATCAGGAGTGACGCGGCCCCCGCGTCTGTCCGCATTTTCTCACCGGTAAAGGACGGTTCCATGAATCACAAGTATCGAACCCTCATAAAATGGTGCCTGTACAGCCTGCTGTTTCTGCTGGTCATGATGATCGAGACCGTTGTGCTGGGCAACCGGACAATCCTCGGCGCGAAGCTCTCGCTTGCACCGGTGGCGGTGGCGTGCGTCGCCTGCCGCGAGGGGCATGAGTCCGGCGGTGTCTTCGCCCTCGCGGCGAGCCTGGTCTGGTGCCTCTCGGGCGCGGCGGGCGGCACGCTCGTGCTGCTTGTGCTGCCCCCCGCGGCGATCATCTGCGGCTATTTTTGCAGCACCTATCTCACCCGCGGCATCCTGCCGTGCCTGGCGGGCTGTCTTCTCGCCCTCGCCGCCACGGATGGCGGGGCGTATTTGCAGCGCCTCTACCTCGGCGGTGCCATGCCGGCCGACGCGCCGCGGCGGCTGGGGCTTCAGATCTGCTTCTCCCTCGCGCTCTGCCCGGTCTTCTGGCTGGTTGCGCGGGGCGTGGGAAAGGTGGGCGCCTGAGATGGAACGAAAAACAAGATTCCGCACAGGGGTCATGATGCTCCTCGCGGCGCTGATGCTGGGCGCGTTCGTCGCGCGCCTCTTCAAGCTCCAGACCCCCGCCTCTGCCGCGGGCAGGACGGACGCCTCCTCGTCCTACACCTATCAGACCGTCGTCTCCGCCGCGCGCGGCAGCATACTCGACCGGAACGGCAAGGTGCTCGTCACGAACCGCGCCAGCTATAACATCCAGCTCACGGGCTACGTCCTCTTCAACTCGGACAACCCCAACGCCAGCCTGCTGCAGCTCGCGGAGCTGTGCCGCAAACGCGGCATCCAGTACACCGACCACCTGCCCATCTCGCTGGAGAAGCCCTACACCTCTACCCTCGACACGACGGCCGGCCCCTGGCAGGACTACTTCAGTCAGTTCCTCGCCTATAAAAAATGGGACTCCGACATCTCCCCGCAGAACCTCATCAAGCTCATGAAGGACACCTGGAGCATCCCCGACAGCTGGACGGACGAGCAGGCGCGGCTGGTGATCGGCCTGCGCTACGAGCTCGCGCTGCGCTACGCGGTGGACAGCCTCGGCCCCTACACGCTGGTGAGCGACGTCTCGTCCAACGACCTCTCCGCGCTGATGGAGCTCAACATCCCCGGCCTCACCGTGGAGACGGGCACCGTGCGCGAATACGCGACGAAATACGCCGCGCACATCCTCGGCCGCGTTGGCCCGATGAACCCGGCAGAGTACGCCACCTACAAGGATCAGGGCTACGCCATGGACGCCAGCGTCGGCAAGGACGGCCTCGAGCAGGCGTTCGAACCCTACCTCCACGGTACCGACGGCGTCCGCGTGACGACCGTCTCGAAAAAAGGGGAAATCCTCAACGAGCACTACTCCACCCTGCCCAACGCGGGCGACAACGTGGAGCTGACCATTGACATTGATCTCCAGAAGGCCGCCGAGGACGCGCTCGCGTCCGTCATCGCCGATCTGCGCAAGAACGGCGTGGGGCTCAAGGAGGAGGGCAAGGACGCCGAGGGCGGGGCGCTCGTGGCGATGGATGTGAAAACCGGCGAGGTCCTCGCCTGCGCGAGCAACCCGACGTTCGACCTCTCCGCCTACTCCAAGGACTTCGCTCAGCTCAAGACCGCCAAATACGCCCCGCTCTACAACCGGGCCCTCTCGGCGGCCTACCCGCCCGGCTCCATCTATAAGATGGTCACCTCCATCGCCGCCATCGACAAGGGCGGCATCGGCCGCTTCTACAAGATCCGCGACAAGGGCATCTATAAGTTCTACGCCAACTACCAGCCCAAGTGCCTGATCTACACCAACTATGGCACGACCCACGGCGTCATCAACATGATGCAGGCCCTGGCCGTGTCCTGCAACTATTACTTTTACGAGGTGGGCCGCCTGACGGGCATCGAGTCCATCGACAACGTGGCCAAGGGCCTCGGCCTCGGCGAGGCCACGGGCGTGGAGCTCCCCGAGGAACTCGGCTACCGCGCGAACCCCGAGACGAAGGCCAAGCTCTTTGCCAACGACCCGAACCAGTCCGGCTGGTACGGCGCGGACACCCTGATGGCCGCCATCGGTCAGTCCGAGAACAAGTTCACCCCGCTCCAGATGGCCGACTACGCCGCCACTCTCGCCAACCGCGGCACGCGCTACTCCGCCACGTTCCTGCGCCGCGTGCTCTCCTCGGACTATTCCAAGCTCATTAAGGAACACACGCCCACCGTCCTCTCGACCTATCCGATCTCCGACGACGCGATGGCCTGCGTGCAGGACGGCATGCGCATGGCCGTCACCGATTCGGACGGCACCGCCTCGAAGTACCTCAAGGATTATCCCATCGCCGTGTGTGCCAAGACCGGCACCGCGCAGCACAGCGACAACGGCTCCGCCGGCTCCGACAACGCCTCCTTCGTGTGCTACGCCCCGGCTGACAACCCGCAGATCGCCATTGCCGTATACGTCGAAAAGGGCGCGCAGGGCGGCAACCTCGCCAAGGCGGCCATCGCCGTCATGGACCAGTATTTCCAGAGCAGCGCGGCCGCGGCCGTCCCGGCGGAGAATACCGCCGGCTGAACCACCCTTATATCCACCCCGAAAGGAGTTTTTCTATGTCATACGATGTTGCCATCATCGGCGCCGGCACCGCAGGCGTCTACGCGGGGTACGAGCTTCTTAAGCTCCGTCCCCACCTCAAGGTCGTCATCCTCGAAATGGGCGAGGATATCTACCACCGCTCCTGCCCGATCGTGGCGGGGAAGGTCAAGGAGTGCATCTCCTGCAAGCCCTGCTCGATCATGTCCGGCTTCGGCGGCGCGGGCGCCTTCTCCGACGGCAAGTACAACTTCACCACCGAGTTCGGCGGTTGGCTGGGCGACTACCTTGACGGGAAGGAGCTCCTCGATCTGATCGACTATGTGGACTCCGTCAACGTCCGTTTCGGCGCAACGCAGGACATCTTCTCCACCGATACCCCCGCCGCGCACGCGATCGAGAAAAAGGCGCTCGAGAACGACCTTCACCTGCTTCAGGCCCGCTGCAAGCACCTCGGCACCGAGCGCAACCTCAAGATCCTCACCAACATTTACGAGCACATGGCCGACAAGTGCGAGTTCCGCTTCAAGACCCGCGTGGACGCCATCGAACCCGTGGACAGCGGCTACCGCCTGAGTCTCTCGGACGGCTCGAAGCTGGACTGCGCTTTCTGCGTGGCCGCCCCGGGCCGCTGCGGCGCGGAGTGGTTCCTCGACCGCTGCCGCTCACTCCATCTCGCCATGACGAATAACCAGGTCGATCTCGGCGTGCGCGTGGAGCTGCCCGCCAAGGTCTTCGAGCACATCACCGATGTCGTCTACGAATCCAAGCTTCTCTACCGCACCAAGCAGTACGGCGATATCGTGCGTACCTTCTGCATGAATCCCTACGGCCACGTCGTCTCCGAGAACGTGGACGGCCTCATCACAGTCAACGGCCACTCCTACGCCGACCCCGCGCTCCGCAGCGGCAACACGAACTTCGCCCTGCTCGTCTCCAACCGCTTCACCGAGCCGTTCAATCAGCCCTATGCCTACGGCAAGCACATCGCCTCGCTCTCGAATATGCTCGGCGGCGGCGTGCTGGTGCAGCGCTTCGGCGACCTCATCAAGGGCGTGCGCACCAACGAGCACCGGCTGAGCCAGTCCTTCACCAAGCCCACGCTCCAGGCCACCCCGGGCGACCTGAGCCTGGTGCTGCCCAAGCGGCACATGGACAACATCATCGAGATGATCTACGCTCTCGACAAGCTCGCACCCGGCACCGCGAACTACGATACCCTGCTTTACGGCGTGGAAGTCAAGTTCTACTCAGCCCGCATCGAGCTGACGCGCGAGCTGGAGACGAAGCTGCCGAACCTCTTCGCCGTCGGCGACGGCGCGGGAATCACCCGCGGTCTCGCACAGGCCGGCGCATCCGGCGTTCAGGCTGCCAGAGCCATCGCCTCCCGCGTATAACTCTGCCGAAAAGGGCGCCGCAGCGTTTGCTGCGGCGCCCTCGTTTTATTTTTTCAGCGGCAGCGTGAAGCTGAACTCCGTGCGGCCGTTTTCGCTCGTCACGGTGATATCCTCGCCGTGGCTGTCGATGATGGTCTTGACGATGTAGAGCCCCAGTCCGTAGCCGTCGCGGTCGACCGAGCGGCTCTTGTCGAGCTTGTGAAACCGGTCGAACAGGAGCGGCAGCTCGTCGGGCGGAATCGTTCCGCCGGTGTTGCCCACCGTCACACGCGCCTTGCCGCCCGCCGTTTTCAGCCGCACCCACAGCCCGCCCTTTTCCGGGCAGAACTTCACGGCGTTGTCCACCAGGTTGTAGATCACCTGCGTGATCGAGTCCAGATCGCCCCAGACCGTCACGGGGTCTTCGGGCAGATCGGCCTGCACGTCGAGGTTCTTGGCGTTGATCTTCTGCTCAAACGTAATCAGCACGCTGCCGACGCTCTCGCACAGGTCGAATTTGGATTTTTTGCTCTCGGGGATGCCCTGCGACTGGAGGCGGGAGATGTCCAGCATGCTCCGCACCAGGCGGGACAGGCGGCGCACCTCGTCGGAGACCTTCTGCATATACTTGCGGTAGAGTTCCTGGGGGATGGTGCCGTCAAGCATCCCGTCCATAAAGCCGGCGATGGTGGTCATGGGCGTCTTGAGCTCGTGGCTGACGTTGGCGACGAATTCGCGCCGCCGCAGCTCGGACTGCTCGAGCGAGATGGCCATGTTATTGAACTCGCGCGCGAGCTCGTTCATCTCCACGGTGTTGTCCGGGTCGACCACCGCGCGGGCCTTGAGGTCGCCGTGGCCGAAGCGGTGCGCCGTGTCGGCAAGGGCGCGGAGCTGCTGGGCCTCGCGCCGGGCCACGATGGAGGACACCGCCAGCGCGATGAGCAGAACGACCACCGCGGTCATCAAGAACATTCTGAGCATCGAGAGGATCACCGTGTCCACGCCCTTCGCCGGCACGGAGACGATCACGAGGCCGATGGCGCCGGTGGCGGCGTCGGGGATGATCGGGTCGGCCACATAGTAGCGCGAGCCGCTGTACAGGCCGGTCAGCGTGCCGTGGGCGTAGATCTCGCCGTCGGTGAGGACGCTGTCGGTGAGGCTCGAATCCACCGTTAAGCCCAGATGCTCGCAGTGCGGATCGTCACACGAGCAGACGATGACGGTGCCGTTCTCGTCGCAGACGACCGCGTCGGTCTCGGCCACGCGGGAGGCGAAGTTGAGGCTCATGCGGAAGTCCCAGTTGCCGGCCAGCTCTCCGGTGGTGTTGTAGGCGGCGGCCAGACTGGACATCGATTCGGCCGCGGTGGTGAGGCTGTCGCGCTTGCCGTCCACAAGATAATTATAAAGGAGCGCGCGGAAGCCCGTGCCGAGGAAGACGATGCACAGCAGGATCAGCGCGGCTGTCAGGCCGAACTGACGGCCGAAGGTCGTCTTCATGTGCCGAGCACCTCGAATTTATAGCCCACGCCCCAGACCGTTTTCAGGCTCCACTGCTCGGAAACGCCCTCGAGCTTCTCGCGGAGGCGCTTGATGTGCACGTCCACGGTTCGGCTGTCGCCGAAATAGTCGAACCCCCACACCTCGTCGAGGAGCTGGTTGCGCGTGTAGACGCGGTTGGGCGTGGAGGCGAGGTGGTAGAGGAGCTCCATCTCCTTGGGCGGCGCCTCGACCTTCTTCCCGTCCACGAGGAGCTCGAAGGAGTCGAGGTCGATGACGAGCTTGTCGAAGGTCAGGCGGCGGCTGTCGCTCTTTTCGGGGAGGGCGCCGCGGCGGAGCACCGCCTCGATGCGGGCGAGCACCTCCTTCATCTCGAAGGGCTTGGTGATGTAGTCATCCGCGCCCATCTTGAGGCCGGTGACCTTGTCGAGCGTCTCGCCCTTGGCGGTGAGCATGATGATGGGCGCCTGCGAGGTCTGACGGATGGCGCGGCAGACGCCCCAGCCGTCCAGCCCGGGCAGCATCAGGTCGAGCAGCACAAGGTCGGGCTGCACGGCGCGGAACAGCTCCACACCCTTGTTGCCGTCGGCGGCAGCGGCCACCTTATAGCCCTCTTTTTCGAGATAGAGCTGGAGCAGCTCGGAAATATTGGAGTCGTCCTCCACGATCAGCACGGTCTTCGCCATGTTTTCGACCTCCCGGCATTCATTCGGTATCATTATCCACATTATAACCGATACAAGGCCGTATGGGTGAATAATTTGTAAAAAAGCCGCCCGGCCCCGCGTTTTTTGGGGCGCGGGCGGGCGTTCAGGGAATGATCAGCGCGGCGGGCTGCGGCAGCGCGAGGGGCGCGAGGCTCAGCGCGTCCGGCTTCGAAAAGAGCTGATCGATCGTGCCGAAGGTGTAGCCCATGTTCTCCCAGCGGGTGAGCAGCTCGTCGAGGATCTCCGCGTTCGTGCGGGAGGTGGCATGCAGCAGCACGACCGCGCCGTTGTGGATGCGCGGCAGGAGCTTGGAAAACGCCTGCTCGCGCGTGGGCTGCTTATCCCGATACCAGTCCACATACGCAAGGCTCCAGAACACCGTCCGGTAGCCGAGCTCCTTGGCCATGCGCAGGTTCGTCTCGCTGTAAATCCCCTGCGGCGGGCGGTAGTATTTCGGCATCTCCTGCCCGGTGACCTCGCGGAAGAGCGCGGCGGTGTCGTCAAGCTCCCGGCGGAACGTCTCGGCGTCGCAGATCTTCGACATATCGTAGTGGTGATAGGTGTGATTGCCGACGATGTGGCCCTCCTTCACCATCCGGCGCACCAGCTCGGGCGCGGTCTCCAGATAGTTGCCCACGACGAAAAAGGCCGCCTTGACATGATGCGCGGCGAGGACGTCGAGGATCTGGGCGGTGCAGCCGTTCTCGTAGCCCGCGTCGAAGGTGAGGTAGATCACCGGCTTTTCTGGGTCGCCGAGGTATACGGCGTCGTACTGGCTGAGCGCCTGCGCGTTCGCGTTGCCGACGGGCGGTTTGCCCTCCTGCTGGAAGCTCAGCCCCCACGCGCCGGTCGGGACGGCCATCCGCGCGAACAGCAGCGACAGGCTCGCCACGAACAGCGCCACCACCGCGCCGCACAGCAGCAGGCGGCCGTTTCGTCTGACAAAAGACATCTCTTTCCCCTCCCCATGGCCCCACGGACGCGGGGCGGATTCGTCTTTTCCATCCTATGGCCGTCCGGCGTGTTTAGAAGCGGAAAAGCTTCCGCGGTATCGCTTTACAAATTCGCGGGAATCTTCTATACTGTAAAAGACAGATTGTGCGATTTTACCGCCGCGTGCGGATTTTTTCGGAGGTTTCCCCTATGACCGATCTCTCTCAGCTCCGCAATTTCTCCATCGTCGCCCACATCGACCACGGCAAGTCCACGCTGGCCGACCGGCTCCTCGAGGCGTGCAACGCCGTGGAACAGCGCGAGATGGAGGATCAGATCCTCGACAACATGGACATCGAGCGTGAGCGCGGCATCACCATCAAGGCCCGCGCCGTCCGCCTCAAATACCGCGCCGACAACGGGGAGGACTACGTCCTCAACATGATCGACACCCCGGGCCACGTCGACTTCAACTACGAGGTCTCCCGCTCGCTCGCCGCGTGCGAGGGCGCGATCCTCGTCGTGGACGCCGCGCAGGGCATCGAGGCCCAGACCCTCGCGAACACCTATCTCGCCATCGACGACGGGCTGGAGGTGCTGCCCGTCATCAACAAGATCGACCTGCCCGCCGCCCGGCCGCAGGAGGTCAAGCAGGAGATCGAGGACGTCATCGGCCTCCCGGCCATGGACGCGCCGGAGATCTCCGCGAAAAACGGCGTCAACATTCACTCCGTCCTCGAGCTGATCGTCTCGGGCATCCCCGCGCCCGCGGGCGACCGCTCCGCCCCCCTGCGCGCGCTGATCTTCGACAGCCAGTACGACTCCTACCGCGGCATCATCGTGTACCTGCGCGTGACGGACGGCACCGTCCGCACCGGCATGGAGATCAAAATGATGGCCACCGGCGCGGTCTATAAGGTCGTCGAGACCGGCTACCTCCATCCCCTCGGCATGGAGGCGTCCGGCGAACTGGGCGCGGGCGAGGTCGGCTACCTCACCGCCTCGATCAAGACCGTCTCCGACACCCGGGTGGGCGACACGGTCACGGGCGTCGAAAATTCCGCCTCCGAGCCGCTGCCCGGCTACCGCGCCGCGCGGCCGATGGTCTATTCCGGCATCTACACCGCCGACGGCTCCAAGTATCCCGACCTCCGCGACGCGCTCGAAAAGCTCAAGCTCAACGATGCGTCGATGACCTACGAGCCGGAGAGCTCCATCGCGCTGGGCTTCGGCTTCCGCTGCGGCTTTCTGGGCCTTCTGCACATGGAGATCATGCAGGAACGCCTCGAGCGCGAGTACAACCTTGACCTCATCACCACCGCGCCGAACGTCGTCTACCGCATCACCAAGACCGACGGCACCGTGCTCATGGTGGACAACCCCCTCAACTACCCCGACCCGGCCGAGATCCAGCTCGCGGAGGAGCCGTTCGTCAAGGCGGGCGTCATTACCCCGCAGGAATACGTGGGCAACATCATGGATCTGTGCCAGACCCGCCGCGGCGAATTCAAGAACATGGAGTACCTCGACCCCACCCGCGTGGAGCTGCACTATGAGATGCCTCTCAACGAGATCATCTACGACTTTTTCGACACCCTCAAGTCCCGCACGCGCGGCTACGCCTCGCTGGACTACGAGTTCCTCGAATACCGGCCGAGCCGGCTCGTCAAGCTGGACATCCTGCTCAACGGCGACATCGTGGACGCGCTGAGCTTCATTCTGTTCGCCGACAACGCCTACCCGCGCGCGAGAAAAATCTGCGAGCGCCTGCGCGACAATATCCCGCGCCAGATGTTCGAGATCCCCGTGCAGGCGGCCGTGGGCGGCAAGATCATCGCCCGCGAGACGATCAAGGCCCTGCGCAAGGACGTGCTCGCCAAATGCTACGGCGGCGACATCACGCGCAAGAAGAAGCTGCTCGAGAAGCAGAAGGAAGGCAAGAAGCGGATGCGCACCTTCGGCACCGTCTCCGTTCCCAGCGAGGCCTTTATGGCCGTCCTCAAGCTGGACGACGAATGATCCCGCCCCAGATTCGGTCCAATTCCGCTGCTCCGTTGTCAAAGGAGGACGAATATGCGTACCTATGTTGTGGAAAAAGAGCTGCTTGAGAGCAACATCCGCATCCTTCGCGACCGTGCGGACGGCACGCCCATCTGGGCCGTGCTCAAGGGCGACGGCTACGGCCTCGGCATTGTGCCGATGGCCAGGATCCTGCGGGACCAGGGCGTCCTGCGCTACTGCGTGACCGAGGTGTCCGAGGCCCGCGCGCTGCGCGAGGCCGGCTTCGCCCAGGAGAAGATCCTCATGCTCCGCCCCACCGCCGACCCCGCGACAATCGAGCAGCTGCTCGACCTGAATGTAATCCTGACCGTCTCCAGCCGCGACGACGCGGTGGCCCTCAACGGCATTGCCTCCGCGCGGAGCACCGTCGCCGAGGCTCACCTCAAGATCGACACCGGCATGGGCCGCTACGGCTTCTTTCCCTCCGAGCTCGACAAGATCCTCTCGGTCTACCAGTATATGGACGGCATCGCCGTCACCGGCGTCTACACGCATTTTTCCGACGCTTTCCGCTCCGTCAAAAAGACCGAGCGCCAGTTCGAGGAGTTCCGCACCGTCCTTGACCAGATCGCCGGGCGCGGCTTCGAGCCGGGCGAGGCCCACTGCTGCAACTCCTCCGCCTTCCTGCGCTTCCCGGAGATGTACCTCGACGGAGTGCGCCTCGGCTCGGCGCTGCTCGGGCGGCTGAGCCTGCGCGGGAATTTCGGCCTGCAGCGCATCGGCCGGTGCGAGACCCAGGTGGAGGAGATCCACTGGCTCGCCAAGGGCCGGACCACCGGCTACGGCAGCGCCTGGCGCGCCGGGCGCAGCACCCGCCTCGCCATCATCCCCGTGGGCTGGTATCACGGCTTCGGCGTTGAGTACGGGCGTGACAGCTTCCGCTTCCGCGACTGCCTGCGCGGCGGGCTCGGATACCTCAAGGCGTGGCTGACCGGCAAAAGACTCTATGTCCGGGTCAACGGCCAGCGCTGCCCCGTCCGGGGCCACGTCGGGATGCTCCACGCCGCGGTGGACGTGACGAAGGTCTCCTGCAACGCCGGCGACCCCGTCGCCGTGGACATCAGTCCGCTCTTCCAAAAGGGCATGGACGTCGAATACCGCTGAAACCGCCGCCCCGGGCTGCCGGGCCGGAGGCCCTCCCGCCGCGCCGCGCGCAGGGAGCACGCCTCCGTCCGCGCCCGGGGCGGTTTTTTCTGCTTTCCCGGGCAGAAAAAACCAGTTGACTTCGCGCAGTTTTGTGGTATTATAGAATTGCGGAATGTTTCGAGTAACCTTTTCCCCCGTGTGGCCTGTCGTTCCGCCCTTTCCGCGCCTTCGGCGCGCTGAATCTGCTTATCCCTTTTCCATAATCCTTTGGAAAAAGCCCCCGTGAAGCGGTGCTTCACGGGGGCTTTTTCCGCGCCCGCGCCAACTTCCACAAAGCCATTCCGAAATTCAGGAAAAATCCTGTAAAAGATAAAAATTTTACATTTTCATGTTGAATTTCCGTTCCGTTTATCATAGAATATGGATTGTGCCGCAAAGGCGCGGAAATTGCTGACAGCGCGAGGCGTCCCATGCTCAATATCGTTTTGGTCGAACCGGAGATCCCGCAGAACTGCGGCAATATCGCGCGTACCTGCGCCGCCACGGGCAGCGTGCTGCATCTCGTCAGGCCCCTCGGCTTCGACATCTCCGAGCGCGCCGTCCGGCGCGCCGGGCTGGACTACTGGCACCTGGTCGACATCCGGGTGTACGACGATCTCAGCGGGCTTTTCGCCGAAAACGCGATCTCCGAGGCGTGGTACCTGACGAAAAAAGCCCCCCGGAGCTATGCCGCCGCCGGCTTTCACGACGGCTGCTTCCTGTTTTTCGGGCGGGAATCCGTCGGCCTGCCGGAGGAGCTCCTCCGCGCGCACGAGCCGGAGTGCCTGCGCATCCCTATCCGGGCGGAGGCCCGGAGCCTCAACCTCTCCAACTCCGTGGCCGTGGTGGCCTTCGAGGCCCTGCGGCAGCTGGAGTTCCCGCACCTCGCCGGTTCCGGCGAAATGATCCACTGGAAAAACACCTGACAAGTTTAATGGAGGTCTGTTTATGAACTACAACAAGAAGTCCGTGGAAGACATCGACGTCAAAGGCAAAAAAGTCCTGCTTCGCTGCGATTTCAACGTCCCCACCAAGGGCGGCGCCATCACCAGCGACAAGCGCATCGTGGCCGCTCTGCCCACGATCCAGTACCTGCTCAGGAACGGCGCGGCCGTCATCGCCTGCTCCCATATGGGCAAGCCCAAGGGCGAGTGGAAGCCCGAGCTGAGCCTCGCCGTCGTGGCCGCCCGCCTGAGCGAGCTGCTCGGCCAGGAAGTCATCATGGCGAAGGACGTCGTCGGCGAGGACGCGCAGGCCAAGGCCGCCGCGCTCAAGCCCGGCCAGATCATGCTGCTCGAGAACCTTCGCTTTGAGAAGGGCGAGACCAAGAACGATCCCGAGTTCGCCCGGAAGCTCGCCTCCATGGCCGAGCTCTATGTCTCCGACGCGTTCGGCACCGTCCACCGCGCCCACGCCTCCACCGCCGGCGTCGCGGCGTACCTCCCCGCCGTCTGCGGCTTCCTGATTGAAAAGGAGATCGGCATCATGGGCAAAGCCCTGACCGATCCCGCCCGCCCGTTCGTGGCCATCCTCGGCGGCGCGAAGATCTCCGATAAGCTCAACGTCATCAACAACCTCCTCGAGAAGGTCGATACCCTCATCATCGGCGGCGGCATGGCCTATACCTTCCTCGCCGCCAAGGGCTACGGCATCGGCAAGTCCCTGTTCGACAGCGAGAAGGTCGGCTACTGCAAGGAAATGATGGACAAAGCCGAGGCCAGGGGCGTTAAGCTCCTGCTGCCGGTCGACACCGTCATCGCCGCCGGTTTCCCCGACCCGATCGACGCCCCCATCGACGTGAAGACCGTCTCTGTGGACGCGATCCCCGACGACATGGAGGGCATGGACATCGGCGAGAAGACCCAGAAGCTCTTTGCCGACGCCGCCAAGAGCGCGAAGACCGTCGTCTGGAACGGCCCGATGGGCGTGTTTGAGAACCCCGTCCTGGCCAAGGGCACCATCGCCGTGGCGCAGGCTCTGGCCGACAGCGAGGCCATTACCATCGTCGGCGGCGGCGACAGCGCGGCGGCCTGCGAGCAGCTGGGCTTCGCCTCCAAAATCACCCACATCTCCACCGGCGGCGGCGCGTCTCTCGAGTTCCTCGAGGGCCTCGAGCTCCCCGGCATCGCCTGCCTGCTGGACAAATAATTCCCCTGAACCGGGAATCCGCAAAACTGCGCCGCCGGAGCGGCGCCTTCGAGCGCATCCCGCGGAAACGGCGGCGCATTCGCCGCGGCCCGTACGGCCGGTTCCGTGTCCGCGCACCGGGGCATCCTTTCCCGCCCCTTTTTCCGATTTCAACACATAGAATTTGAGGAGTAAGAGACCAATGAACAGAAAATATCGCAAGACGATCATCGCCGCCAACTGGAAAATGAACAAAACCCCCAGCGAAACCAAGGAATTCATGACCGAGTTCAAGACCGTCATGCCCAAGGGCCGCTGGTGCGACGTCGCCATCTGCGTCCCGGCCGTGTGCATCCCCGCCGCCGTCCGCGCCATGCGCGAGACCCGCGTGGGCATCGGCGCCGAGAACTGCAATGCCAACGCCTCCGGCGCCTACACCGGCGAGATCGCCGCGAACATGCTCGTGGACGCCGGCTGCAAGTACGTCATCATCGGCCACTCCGAGCGCCGCGCCATGGGCGAAACCGACACCGACGTGAACGCCAAGGTACACGCCGCCCTGAAGGCCGAGCTCCTGCCGATCGTCTGCGTGGGCGAAAGCCTCGAGCAGCGCGAGCTGGGTATCACCGAGGACTGGATCGCCATGCAGATCAAGTGCGCCATGGCCGGCGTCGGCGAGGACAAGATCCGCAAGATTGTCATTGCCTACGAGCCCATCTGGGCCATCGGCACGGGCAAGACCGCCAGCCCCGAGCAGGCCGAGGAGGTCTGCGAGCACATCCGCACCGTCATCCGCAAGCTCTACGGCGCCAAGATCGCCCGCGCCATCTCCGTCCTCTACGGCGGCTCCATGAACGAGAAGAACGCCTTTGAGCTCCTCGCACAGCCGGACATCGACGGCGGTCTCATCGGCGGCGCCTCCCTGGTGCCCGAAAAATTGGTCAAAATCATTGAAGCAGCCAACCAGCCCGCCGTGTAATTTGCATAGCTTGCACAAAACGGACGCAGATTTTTCTGCGTCCGTTTTTCTTTATTCACACTTTTTTCATGCGCACCTCCTCCCGGTGTGTTAGAATAAAAGGGAAAGGGGATACGTCATGAATATTCTTTTCTTCCTGACGCCAAAAGCAAGCTGTTCCTATCTCTGCGACGACGACACGATGCGTCAGGCTCTTGAGCGGATGGAGAAATCCGGCTACGCGGCTCTGCCGATCCTGTCAAAAGACGGCGCCTACCGCGGCACGCTGACCGAGGGCGACCTCCTCTGGGCCATCAAGAATCTCTGCGTCACAGACCTCAAGCAGACCGAGGAACACGGCATCATGGAGATCGCGCACCGCCGCGACAACCGCCCGGTCTCGGTGAACACCAACATCGAGGATCTTATCTCCAAGGCCACCGACCAGAACTTCGTGCCCGTGACCGACGACCGAAACGCCTTTATCGGCCTTGTCACCAGAAGGGCCATCCTGCAATACTGCCTGAAAAACTACATCTCCGCGGAGTACCGCGCCGCAACAGGATAAAATTTTTCCAAACCCGTTGCCGCCCGGCGGCGCTTGTGTTATACTGAATGACAAGCAGATGCGCCGGAGTTCCCTCCCGCGCGTGCAGACTATTTGAAAGGGAGCGCATGTCCATGAGACTTACCAATGTAAAAGATGTCAAGAAATTCATCGATGTGGTCAACTCCTGCGAGGATACCGTTTATCTGAAGTCCCAGGAAGGCGACGTTTTCAACCTCAAGTCCTCCATGTCCCAGTATATCGCGGTGGGCCGCCTGATCGAAGAGTCCGGCGACAGCCTTGAGCTCTTCGCCGACAGCAAGGAAGATGAGGCCAAGCTCATCCGTTTTCTCTACGAGCTGGACAGCGAGAAGAAGTAAGTTGCCCCAGTGACCGGGCCGGTTCGCCGGTCCGGTTTTTTCTGCCCTCGCCGGCCCTATATCTGGAGATTTGTTTCGGGAAAGCCACAATTTTTCGGAGTTTTGCAGAAAAATTTGAAAAATCTGTTGACACCCCCGGCGCAGATACGATATAATATCATTCGCGTATTCCTGCATTTGCAGGCGCGCGAAATTTGTCTCGCTGCGGCCGCTCTGCGGCTGTTGAGCATAATTTGAACAGGAGGTGTCCGTCCATGTCTACCGTCCGTACCTATCAGCCCAAGAAGCGCTATCGTTCCAAGGTCTCCGGCTTCCGCAAGAGAATGTCTACCGCCAACGGCCGTAAGGTTCTCGCCCGCCGCCGCGCCAAGGGCAGAGCGAAGCTGACCTACTGATCCACGCGGGCCGCAGAATCCTGCTCAAAAAGAGATTTTTAAGGGGTGAATGGAAAAGGATTTTTCTGTTCGCCCCATCAATTTATTCCTGTAAATCCGGTTTTCGCCGGAGCTGGAGGCGTCCATGCAGTTCTCCCAGTCCCTGAAATTCAATCATGTCTTCCAGCGGCTCTACCACCGCGGCGCTTCCGCGGCGAACCGTTACCTCGTGCTTTACTGCCGCCGCAACGGCCGGCAGGAGAACCGGGTGGGGCTCACCGTCTCGGCCAAGCTGGGCCACGCCGTCGTGCGCAACCGGCTCCGCCGCCGCCTGCGCGCGGTCTACCGCCTCTCGGAGGAACGCTTCGTCCCCGGCTGGGACATCGTCGTGGTCGCCAGGAGCCGCGCCCCCTCCGCGTCCTATGCGGAGCTCGAGCGCTCTTACCTGCGCCTTGCGGGCAAGCTGGGCCTTCTGCGGGAGGAAAAAAAGCCTTGAAACACGTTCTTCTCTTTTTGATCCGGTTCTATCAGAAGCATATCTCGCCCTGCTTTCCGCCCCGGTGCCGCTTTTCACCGACCTGCTCGCAGTATGCGCTCGAGGCCGTGCAGAAATACGGCGCCGCCAGGGGCGGCTGGCTTGCGCTCCGGAGGTTTCTGCGGTGTCAGCCCTTTTACCGAGGCGACTACTTCGATCCGGTGCCCTGAACCGGCCCGGCCTGAGAACGAAAGGAAATCACTGCATGACTTCTGTTTTCGACATCATCAAGATCCCCTTCGGTTATGTGCTGGAGTGGCTTTATGCCTTCACGCATAACTATGGCCTTGCGCTCATTCTGTTCGCCGTCGCCATCAAGCTCATCCTGCTCCCCGTGAGCATGAAGAGCAAAAAGAGCATGATGAAGACCTCCCGCCTCGCCCCGCGTGCCAAGGCTCTCGAGCTCAAGTACGCCGACGACAAGGCCAAATACCAGGCTGAGCTCATGAAGCTCTACAAGGAGGAAGGCGTCTCCACCACCGGCGGCTGCCTGTGGTCGCTCATCCCCCTCATCATCATCATCCCGCTCTATCAGGTCATCCGCGAGCCCCTGGTCTATATGATGCACTTCACCTCCGCGCAGGCCGGCCAGATCGTGGACGTCATCAAAAACGCCGGCGTCGACCTCGGCGGCCGTGCCTATTACCAGCAGCTAGCCGCCGCCAGCCACCTGGGCGAGTACCTGCCCCAGATCCGCGCGGCCATCCCCGAGCTGGCAAACCGCGCCATCACGCCGATCAACTTCTCGTTCCTCGGCCTCGACCTCGGGCAGATCCCGACCTGGAAAGTCTGGACGCTGACCTCCTGGGCAACGCTCGGCCTGTTCCTGACCCCGATTGTTTCCGGCCTCTCCAACTGGCTGACCATGTGGATCACCCAGAAATTCAACAACACCGTCGCCACCAACGAAAAGGGTGAGAAGGACAAGGACGCCGCTTCCGCGATCAACCAGTCCATGAAGTCCATGAACGTCCTCATGCCGCTCATGTCCATCTGGATCGGTTTCCAGATGCCCGCGGGCATCTCCATCTACTGGACGGCGCAGGCCCTTTTCGGTATCGTGCAGGAATATTTCCTGACCAAGCGCTACCGCCGCATCTATGACGCCGAAGACGCCGCCCGCCAGCAGCGGGCCGCGGAGGAAGCCGCCATCGCCGCCGAAAAGGAGCGCGCGCGCGCCGAGCGCCGCGCCAGGCTCGGCGAGGACACGGTCGACCCGAACACCTCCAAGCGGAAGCTCGCCAACAAGGAAAAGGCCGACAGGGCTCCCGCCATCGAGGGCAAGCTGACCCCGGAACAGCGTGAGGCGCTGAAAAACGGCACCCTCAACCCCGACGGCACCATGGCCGACGTCTCGGAGGCCAAGGCGTTTTCCGGCGACCAGAACCGTCCGTTTTCCCGCGGCCGAGCCTTCAAAACCACCCGCTACGGCCGCAACACGCTCGAGGGCGCCGAACCCGAGAATACCGACGCGCAGGAAACACCGGACGATCCGTCCGGCGGCGACAGCGCGGACGCGTAATGCAAGGAGCTGACTTACCATGGAAAAGAGTCTGATTACGACCGGCAAGACCATTGACCTTGCCATCAGCGCAGCTCTCGAGGAGCTGCATAAGGACCGCACGGAGGTCTCCGTGGAGGTTCTGGAAAATCCCAAGTCCGGGTTTCTGGGCTTTGGTTCCTGCCCGGCCAAGGTAAAAGTGACCTATGAGACGGAGGAGGAGCCCTCCGCGCCCCCCGCCGCGCTGTCCTCGGCCTCGCGCTCCAAGCCGAAGCCGTTCGTGCTCAAGAGCCAGCAGCCCGAAGCGCCCAAGGCGGCTCCCGGATCCCGTCCCGACCGCCCGGCCCGTCCCGGCCGCCCCGAGCGCGCGGATCATCCCGACCGCGCGAATCCTCCCGAGCGCACCGACCTTCCCGAGCGCGTTCCCGCCGAGCCGAAGGTCTACGCCCCCGTTGAGCCCGGCAGCACCGAGGAGCGCATCGAGGTCTTCATCAAGGGCCTGCTCGAGCACATGGGCTCCGACGCCGTGCCCCACGCGGTCAAAACCGAGGAGGACGTGTACTCTGTCGAGCTGGTGGGCGAAAATCTGGGCATGCTGATCGGCCACCGCGGCGACACGCTCGACGCCATCCAGCACCTGACGAACTACGCCGTCAACCGCGACGCCACCAAGCGCGCCCGCGTCAACGTGGACGCCGAGAGCTACCGGCTCAAGCGCGAGGAATCGCTCCAGCGCCTGGCCGAGAAGGTCGCGGGCAAGGTCGTGCGCTACCGCCGGAACATCATGCTCGAGCCGATGAACGCCTACGAGCGCCATGTCATCCACGCCGCGCTCCAGGACACGCCCGACGTAACCACCTACTCCACCGGCACCGAGCCCAACCGCCGCATCGTCGTGGCGTACAGCCGCTTCAAGAGCACCGATCCCGCCAGACCCGCGAAATAAAATGACCCCACGGCGCGCCGCAAGCGATTGCGGCGCGCTTTTTGTCTGCCCGGGGCAGCGGGGGTTCTGTTTTGCGGCGGCGGCGCATATACTCCCCTGAAAGGTTCTTCCACCGGCGGAGAGCCTTTGGGGGAGGGATACCATGAACCGGTACAAAAGAACCTGCCGGCAGGTCGGCGCGGCGCTGCTGGTGTTTGCGGCGCTCGTGCGCGGCATGACGGCCTGCGGCCTTGATCAAAAACTCGGACAGGCCGCCCGTCGGACGGCGGTCTCGCGCCCGTTCGTCAGTTTTCTCACCTATCTGGAGCTGGGGCGCGTGGGGACATGGCCGGACCAAACCGGCGCGGACAAGCCCGCCGCACAGACGGAGGCCGCCCCCGCGGCAGAACCGCCCCTGTCCGCCGCCGAAACCTCCGTACCCGAAACCTCCGTACCCGAAACCTCCGCCGCCCCGGCGCAGGAGACCGCCGCGTCTGAAACGCCCGCGCCCGCGACGGACGGCGTTCTGGCAGCCTTTACCGCGGCGGACGCGGCGGGCATCGCCATCGGCGGCAAGTGTACCTATCCGGTGGACAAGAAGGCCCTGCTGCTCGCGCCGGGAAAGCTTGACTTCTCGGACGACGGGCCAAAGGTGCTGATCGTCCACACGCACACCTCGGAGGCCTATACGCCCGAGGCGGGCTGGGAATACGCCGCGTCGGACACGCTGCGCAGCGAAGATCCGAAATACACCGTCGTCGCCGTGGGAAACGCGATCGCCGACGCGCTGGAGAAAAAGGGAATTTCCGTGATCCACGATACCTCCTTCAACGACTATCCGTCCTATAACGGCGCCTACGCGCGCACGCTGACCAAGATCGAGAGCTGGGTAAAACTGTATCCCTCGATCCAAATGGTTCTCGACGTGCACCGCGACGCGGCGGACGACGCGAACGGAAACCCCGTCGCCTACACCGCCAAGGTGAACGGGACGGAGTGCGCGCAGGTGATGCTGGTGATGGGCACCGACGAGGGCGGGCTCGAGCACCCCCACTGGCAGGACAACCTCTCCTGGGCACTCAAGCTCCAGGCCGTGCTCAACCGCGAGAGCCCCGGGCTCTGCCGCGACGTCGATCTGCGCACCGAGCGGTTCAATCAGCAGGTGACGCGCGGTTCGATGCTCGCGGAATTCGGCTCCACGGGCAACACGCTCCGCCAGGCGGTCGCCGCGGGGCGGGTCTTTGGCGGGGGGCTGGCCGACCTGATCGCCGCGCAGAAGTCCGCGGGCGGCTCCTGAGAAAAAGTCGGGAGGAAACCGGACGGAGAGTGCGGAGACGCCGTACCCCGTCGTGTCGGCCGTCCGGGAACCTCGTGCGCCTGTTTTGGTATTCCGCGTTTTTGAGAACCGCCTGAAGAAAGAACCTCTGACGGCCGGGTCATTTTTTACTTCCCTTTTTCCGCTTCGTTTTTGCCTCGGTCTCCCGGAACCGGAAGCAAGGCGCCCCGCGCACGCTGACCCCCGGCCTGCCGCACAGGCCCGGTGCGGCGGCGCCTGTCCCCGCGCGGACCGGCCCGAGCGCCTCCGGCACGCCGCTCTTCGCCGGCGTGCGGCGCGCGGTGAAGAATCGGGCGGACTTCACCGCGCGCCGCCGCGTCCTCATCGGCGCGCCGATCCCCGTGCTTCCCTCGGCATCAGGTCCGGCACCGCCGCCGCCGGGGGCATCCTCTTCACCGCAGCCAGACCGCCGTCAACCCTCTCCCGCCTCGCGGGCGCGTCCGTCGCGGGCCTTGCGCAGCGTCATCCTGTCCGGCAGGGACTGCGTCTTCGGCCCGCCCTTCCGTCCGGCGGCTCCGTAAAATTCATCGTGCCGTAATCTTATGCAGCAGCAGCCCCGGCCTCGGCCGGGGCTGCCTTTTTTGCGCGAAAAACGCGGGACAGGCGATGCCTGTCCCGCGTCTTATTTGAATTTCCGGCTCTCCGCCACGGCCAGGGCGTCGCAGCGGTTGTTCTCGGGGTTTTCCGCGTGACCCTTGACCCAGTGGAGCGTCACGGTATGGCGCGCAAACTGGACGAGCAGCTCCTCCCAGAGGTCGGGGTTGAGCGCGGGCTTCTTATCCTTCTTGACCCAGCCGTTTCGCTTCCAGCCGTAGACCCAGCCCTTCTCCAGCGCGTCGATGACGTACTTGGAGTCGCTGTACAGCTCCACCGCGCAGGGCTCTTTGAGCGCGCGCAGCGCCGAGATGACGGCGGTAAGCTCCATGCGGTTGTTGGTGGTCTTTGCCTCTCCGCCGGAGAGCTCCCGGCGCGCCTCCCCGAAGGAGAGCACCGCGCCCCAGCCGCCGGGGCCCGGATTGCCGGAGCACGCGCCGTCGGTATAAATCGTGACTTGTTTCATAAAATCTCCGTTATTGCAGAGGTGTCCCGTTTTCTTTTTTTCCGGCGCTGTCCGCCTGCCCGTCTTCGCGGATCTTCCCGCGGAAGAAGGAGAGCGAGCTCACGGCCAGACACGCCAGAAACAGCAGGATGTCGTGCAGCTTTTGATCGGTCAGGATGACGTCCGCCGCGAATGCCGCAAGGCAGACCGCCGCGCAGACAAGGCAGACAGGCTTTTTCCACCGCCCGCCGCGCGGGGTCAGGCTCAGCGCCGCGACGGTCAGGACGGCAAGGCTCGCCGCCGCGCCGCACACGCGCTGCCAGAGCTCCAGCCTCGGCGCGGCCAGCGCGAACACCGCGAGACAGGCCGCGGAGAGCGCCGCGAGCGCCCAGCACGCGATCTTCCCCCCGGTCGTGCTCCGTTTCATCGCGCCCGCCTCCTCAGCCCCTGCGCACCTTGCGCACCTCTTCGGCGTACTCCTCGTACGTGAGGAGGCCGGCGTCGTAGAGGTCCTTCATGTTGTGCAGACGGTGCTTCACCTGATCGGCGGAATCGACAGACGGCGCGTGGTAGACCTCGAGCGGCGGCGCGGAGGAGAAGTGGCGGTGGGGCTCCCCGTTTTCGCAGAGCTCGGGGCCGCCTTCGGGGACGGTCTCGCGGTGGAGGTGCGGTTCGGAATTCCCGCACTTCGGCGCGGGCTTCGGAGGCGCGGCAGGCGCGCTTTGCGCGGGAGCGGAACCGACGCTCTTCCATGTGCTTTGGCGCTTTTTGCTCTTGCCGATGCCTGCGCCCACGGCCACGATGATGAAGATCACCCAGACGATCGAAAAAAATCCGGACATGCTCTTTCCTCCCCATTCTGGTCTGTCATTGGGTTGCTTCGCCGGCGGGTTTTCCCCGGTCCCTGCTGCGGGATACCCGGCTGTTTTTTCAGACGGTTTCTTCCTCGGATTGTTCCTCGGGCGGATCGTCCTCGCGCTCAACGCGCTCGACGCCGATCACGCGGCCGTTCTCGCCGAGCTTCATGACGATGACGCCCTGCGTGTCGCGGCTGTATATGTTGATGTCCGAGGCGGGCATACGGATAATGACGCCGCCGTCCTCGATGAGCATGACGTCGTCGCCGTCCGAGACGACGCGGACGCCCGCCACGGAGCCGGTCTTGTCGGTCAGGCGGTAGGCCTTGAGACCCTTGCCGCCGCGCCGCTGGGGCTGGCGGGAGCCGTCCTCGCTCAGGCGCAGGAAGTCCTCGACCGCCGTACGCTTGCCGAAGCCGTTCTCCGTGACCGCGAGGAGCTGCCTGCCGTCCTCATAGAGTTCGGCGCCGATCACCTCGTCGCCCCCGGCCAGGTCGATGCCCTTGACGCCGCAGGCGTCGCGGCCCATCGGGCGGACGTCGTTCTCGTCGAAGCAGAGCGCCATGCCCTGCCGCGTGGCGAGAAGGATCTTGTCGCTGCCCGTCGTCTTGAGCACGGAGATCAGCTCGTCGCCCTCGTCCAGACTCAGCGCGCGGATGCCCGCCTTGCGGGCGGTATTCAGGCCGGCGAGCTCCAGACGCTTGACGGTGCCGTTCCTCGTGGCCATGAGCAGGTAGCTCTCGTCGAATTCGCGCGTGAGAAGCATGGCCGTCACCGTCTCGTCCGGCTCGAGAGGCAGGACGTTGACGATCGCGGTTCCGCGCGCGGTGCGGCTTGCCTCGGGGATGCGGTAGCCCTTGCAGCGGTGGACGCGGCCCTTGTTCGTAAAGAAGAGCAGATAATCGTGCGTGGAGGCGATGAAGAGGTTCCTGACGTAGTCCTCCTCCTTGAGGCTCTGCGCGTTGACGCCGCGGCCGCCGCGCTTCTGGCTGTGATAGGCGGAGGCGGGCATTCGCTTGATGTAGCCCTGATGGGAGAGGGTATAGCAGCAGTCCTCCTCCTCGATGAGATCTTCGATGTCGATCTCATCCTCGACGTCCTGGATCTCGGTCACGCGCTCGTCGCCGAACTTGTCGCCGATGGCGGTGATCTCGGTGCGCAGCACGGCCTTGATCTTCTCGGGGTCCGCGAGCAGGGCGCGGAAGTAGGCGATGCGCTCCTCAAGCTCCTTGTACTCGGCCTCGAGCTTCTCGCGGTCGAGGCCCTGAAGGGCCTTCAGGCGCATGTCGAGGATGGCCTGGGCCTGCACGTCGTCGAGCCCGAAGCGGTTCATCAGGTTTTCCCTGGCGTTGTCGTAGCTCGAGCGGATGATGTGCACGACCTCGTCGATGTTGTCCTGCGCAATGATCAGGCCTTCGAGCAGATGGGCGCGCTCGAGCGCCTTTCTCAGGTCGTATTTCGTCCGGCGGGTGATGATCTCCTCCTGATAGGCGAGATACTCGTCGAGGATGTGCCGGAGAGAGAGAATGCGCGGCTGGGACTGGTTGTTGACCAGCGCGAGCATATTGATGGCAAAGGTGGTCTGGAGCTGCGTCTGGGAGAACAGTCGGTTGAGCACGACCTGGGGGTTCGCGTCCTTCTTGAGCTCGACGACGATGCGCATGCCGTTGCGGTCGGTCTCGTCGCGGATGTCGGAGATACCCTCGAGGCGTTTGTCCTCGACCTGGTCGGCCATGTTCTTGATGAGCATGCGCTTGTTGACCTGATAGGGGATCTCGGTGACGATGATGCGGGTGCGGTTCTGGCCGAACTCCTCGAACTCGGTGCGCGCGCGCAGCACGATGCGGCCGCGGCCCGTGGCGTAGGCGGCGCGGATGCCGCTGCGGCCCATGATGATGCCCTTCGTCGGAAAATCCGGGCCCTTGATGTGCTCCATGAGGTCGGCGAGGTCGGCGTCGGGATTGTCGAGCACCTCGATGCACGCGCCGATGACCTCGCGGAGGTTATGGGGCGGGATGTTGGTGGCCATGCCGACGGCGATGCCGCTCGAGCCGTTGACCAGCAGGTTAGGGAAGCGGGAGGGGAGGACGCGCGGCTCCCTGCGGGACTCGTCGAAGTTGGGGTCCCAGTCCACGGTATCCTTGTCGATGTCGCGGAGCATCTCGTCGGTGATCTTGGCCATGCGGGCCTCGGTGTAACGGTAGGCCGCGGGGGGATCGCCGTCGACGGAGCCGAAGTTGCCGTGTCCGTCCACCAGCGGATAGCGCATGGAGAAGTCCTGCGCGAGGCGCACGAGGGCGTCGTAGACGGACTGATCGCCGTGCGGATGATAGCGGCCGAGCACGTCGCCCACGCAGGTAGCCGACTTTTTGAAGGTCTTGTCGGAGGACAGGCCGTCCTCGTACATGGCGTAAAGGATGCGCCGGTGCACGGGCTTGAGGCCGTCGCGCACGTCCGGCAGCGCGCGGCCGACGATGACGGACATCGCGTATTCGATATAGGATTTCTCCATCTCCGGGACCAGCGGCGACGGAATGATCGTCTGGTCGGGATACCGGATCTCCTCGGGATCGTATTGCGGTTTCTTGCTCATCTGTTTATTTCCTCCATGGCAGAATTTCCCCGCATTCTGACGTATCAATCAGCAAACGGGGGATTTCTGCCTTGATTGGCTGATTTTTTTGCCCGGGGGCCGCCGAGCCGGCAGCGGGATCTCTTCCAAAGGAACCGGCCGGCGGATCGGATTCCCGGCGGGAAAGCCGCCCGGAATCGGATTCGTTCCGCGCGCGGAGACCCGGTGCGGGAATCCGTACCCCTTCCCTTGGAAAGGCCCCGGGGACGGATTGCCGCGCCGGTCCCGCAGACCGGCGCGCCGCGGCCGGCGGACCGCTCAGAAGTCCAGGTTCACGGCGTATTTTGCGTTCTGCTCGATGAATTCCTTGCGGGGCTCGACTTTTTCCCCCATGAGGATGCTGAACGTATCGTCCGCGCGGACGGCGTCGTCCAGCGTGATTCGCTTGAGCGTGCGCTTCTCCGGGTCCATCGTCGTGGCCCACAGCTCGTGCGGGTCCATCTCGCCGAGGCCCTTGTAGCGGCTGATGTCGATCTTCGCGTTGGGGTTGTCCCCGCGCATCTCCGCGCTGACCGCGTCGCGCTGGTCGTCCGAGAACGCCACGCGCGTGCTCTTGCCGCGCACGAGCTTGTAGAGCGGCGGCACGGCGGAATAGACGTAGCCGTGCTCGATCAGCGGCCGCATGAAGCGGAAAAAGAACGTCAGCAGCAGCGTGCGGATATGCGCGCCGTCCACATCGGCATCGGCCATGATAATGACCTTGTGATAGCGGAGTTTGTTGGGATTGAACTCGTCTCCGATGCCCGCGCCGAGCGCGGTGATGACGGGCTGGAGCTTGTCGTTGCCGTAGACCTTATCGGCCCGGGCCTTCTCCACGTTGAGCATCTTGCCCCAGAGCGGCAGGATGGCCTGGAACCGGGAGTCGCGGCCCTGGGTCGCGGAGCCGCCGGCGCTGTCGCCCTCGACGATATAGATTTCGGTCAGCTCGGGATTGCTCTCGTTGCAGTCGCGCAGCTTATCGGGCATGCCGGAGCCGCCGAGCGCCGTCTTGCGGCGGATGGACTCGCGCGCCTTGCGCGCGGCATCGCGGGCGCGGTTGGCGGTCATGGCCTTGTCGAGGATGGTGCGCGCGACCTGGGGATTTTCCTCGAGAAATTCGCTCAGCTGCTCGTTCACGACGCTGTCCACCAGCGTGCGGATGCGGGCGTTGCCGAGCTTGGCCTTGGTCTGGCCCTCGAACTGGGCCTCGGTGAGCTTGACGGAGATGACGCAGCTCAGGCCCTCGCGGCAGTCCTCGCCGGAAACCTTGTCGGCGTCGGTCTTGATGAGGCCGTATTTCGTGCCGTAGGCGTTGAGTACGCGGGTGAGGGCGGTCTTGAAGCCTGTCTCGTGCATGCCGCCCTCGGGCGTGTGGATGTTGTTGGCAAACGAGAGGATGGTCTCGTTGTAGCTGTCGTTGTACTGCATGGCGATCTCCGCGATGGCGTCGCTCTTTTTGCCGAACATATAGATCGGCTTCTCATGGAGCGGCGTCTTGGTGCGGTTGAGCCAGGCGGCGAATTCGCGGATGCCGCCCTCGTAGTGCATGGTATCGCGCTTTTCCATGCCGGGGCGGGCGTCGACCGTGGTGATCTTCAGGCCGGCGTTCAGAAACGCCTGCTCGCGCATCCGGGTATGGAGAATGTCGTAATCGTAGACGAGCTCGTCGAAGATCTGGGGGTCCGGCTTGAAGGTGACGACGGTTCCGGTCTGCGCGGCGGTGCCGACGACCTTCATCTCCTCGGTGATGCCGCCGCGGGAGAACTTCATTTCGTAAATTTTTCCGTCGCGGTGCACCTGGACGACCAGCCACTCCGAGAGGGCGTTGACGACCGAGGCGCCGACGCCGTGCAGGCCGCCGGAGACCTTGTAGCCGCCGCCGCCGAATTTGCCGCCCGCGTGCAGCACGGTATAGACGACCTCGAGGGCGGGCCGGCCCGTCTGGGACTGGATGTCCACGGGGATGCCGCGGCCGTTGTCGGTGACGGTGACGGTGTCGCCGGGGTTGATGGTGACGGTGATTTCGTTGCAGTAGCCCGCGAGCGCCTCGTCGATGGAGTTGTCCACGATCTCGTAGACCAGGTGGTGCAGGCCCGACGAGGAGGTCGAGCCGATATACATGCCAGGACGCTTGCGGACGGCCTCGAGACCCTCCAGCACCTGGATTTGCGCGGCGTCGTATTCCTGATTCTCGGGGACTTTGATCGTATCTGCCATGCTGTGTGCTCCTTCTCTTGGAATGTGCTGATGTTCAGAACTGGTTTTTTCCGCTGCGCTTCTCGATGGTGGCGGCGGAAAACTGAGTAAGATAGACGCGGTCGAGGGAGAATTCGCGCGCCAGGACAAATGCCTTGGGCACGTCGTCCGTGACGGTGACGATCTGCCCGTCCTTCTCCGCGCCGGCAAGAAACTTTTTGGTGTGCTTCGAGCAGGTGGTGTTGTCGAGGTCAAAAATGCCTACGATGGCCTCGTCGCGGACGGCCATGTTGCCGCCGATGGGTATATACATAAAACTCCTTTGGCGTGAACCGTTCCTGTCCTCGTGTGCCGGCGCGGCAATCCGCGGAACGGCAGGACTCGGATTTCCGCGCCGTACCCGCGTTCCTCCCGGAATTGACGGAAGGGGCGGGCGGACGCTTCATCCCGCCAGCTCGCCGTTCTGGATGGTCATCACGCGGCCGAGGTCGGTCAAACGGTCTTTTTCGCAGCAGGTGATGAACACCTGCCCGGACATGATCTTATTGAGGATGAAATCCTGCCGCGCCGCGTCCAGCTCCGAGAGCACATCGTCGAGCAGCAGCACCGGCTCCTCGCCGGTGTCCCGCCGGAAGATCTCGCGCTCGGCCAGCTTGAGCGAAATGGCGGCGGTGCGCGTCTGGCCCTGCGAGCCGAAGCTCCGCAGACTAGTGCCGCAGAGAAGAACGTCGAAATCGTCCTTGTGCGGCCCGGTGAGACACAGGCCGGACTCCAGCTCGGCCCGGGCGTGGCTCTCCTGATGCGCGGCGACCTGCGCCAGGATCACCTCTGCGGGCGCGAGAGGGTCGGTCACGGTCGAGACGGTCTGATAGTGCAGCTCAAGAGCCTCTTTTCCGCCGGAAAATTCCGCGTGGAACCCGGCGGCCAGAGATGTGAGCTTCTCCATATACCGCGCCCGGTAGGAGATCAGCACCGATCCGACCTCCGCCATGCGGCGGTTGAACTCCGGCAGTACGTCCAGCAGCGCCGGATTCTCAAAATGATCCCGGAGAATGCGGGACTTCTGATCGTACAGCCGGCTGTACTCGGCAAGCGCTTTCCCGTAGCCGGGCCGAAGTTGACATAATGCGTTATCCAGCAGCCTGCGGCGCGCGGAGGCGCCGGATTTCAGGGTCATCAGATCGTCCGGACAAAAGAGAACCGTTGTGAGCACGCCGGGCAGCTCCGCGGCGGTGCGCTGCTTGACGCCGCCGAGAAACAGCTGCCTCGGCCGGCGGCCGGGAAAAAGCACGGCGCGCACCGTCTGCTGCCGCCCGTGGGAGCAGACCTCCGCCGAAAGGTCGGCGAACTCGTCTCCCAGGCGGATGAGCTCCTGTTCCCGGCGGGTGCGGAATGAGCGGCCCATGGAGAGATAGGTCACGGCCTCCAGCAGGTTCGTCTTGCCCTGGGCGTTGTCGCCGACGATCAGGTTGACGCCGGGGACGAACTCCGCCGCAAACTCCCGGTAGTTGCGCCAGCCGCGCAGAAGGAGACGGTCAAGCCTCATGGGCGGCGACCTGCCAGGTATTCCGCAAATACGTTACGGTATCGCCCGGACGCAGCTTTTTGCCTCGCATCGTGCAGACTTCGCCGTTGACCAGTACCTCACCGTCCTGGATAAAGGTTTTCGCCATGCCGCCGGAACCGACGGCGCTGCAGAACTTCAGAAAATCCTGCAGACGGATGAATTCCGTGGTGATCTCTACGGGGATGGGCCCGTCGGAGAGCTTCTTCGTCACTCTGACTTTCATATTAACCTTCCTTGAGCCGCACAGGCAGCACCATATAGGCGTAGGCGTCTCCGCCGTCGGGCGGAGTCATGACGATGGGACTCAGGCCGTTGGAGAGCTCAAGAATCGTCTCCTCGGTCGGGACGGCGCGCAAAGCCTCAAGCAGATAGCGGCAGTTGAAGCCGATCTCCAGCTCCTTGCCGTCGCCCGCGAGGGGACAGACGTCGTGCGCGGCGCCGATGGTCGTCTGCGTGCGGAAATCGCCGGTGTTCTCGCCGAACAGGCAGCGGACGGGGCTCTTGATCTTCTCGGAGATAATGAGCCCCACACGCTCAATGGAATCGGTGAGCCGACTGACATTGGCACTGAGCTTGATGGGGTTGTTCGTCGGCACAACGCGGCGCCAGTCGAGAAACTCGCCCTCCAGGAGACGGCAGACAAGCGTGGCGCCGCCGATCTCAAAGAGGATGTGCTTGGTGCCGAGGGTAAATTTCACGGGTTCGTCCGTGTCGCCGAGGATCTTCTCCACTTCCTTGAGCGCCGCGCCCGGCGCGACGAATTTCAGCGCGCGTCCGGTGGGTGTTTCGGGATGGAAGCGCCGCAGGGCCAGACGGTAGCCGTCCACGGCCACGACGGTCACGGAATTGTCCTCCACCTCGAACAGGCAGCCTGTATGGATCGGGCGGGCCTGATTCTCGGAGACGGAAAAGATCGTTCCGGAGATCATCTCCTTGAGCGCGTGCTGCGGGACGGTAATCGCGTTGTCGTATTCGACATCCGGCATTTCCGGGTAATTCTCCGCGTCGGTGGCTGTAATGGTGAAGGAGGAGATGCCGCAGCAGATGGAGACCTGATAGTTCCCGTCCACGGAGACGTCCACCATTTCATCCGGCAGCTTGCGGATGATATCGAAGAAAAGCCGGGCGGGCATGATGCACGAGCCGGGTTCCGTAATTTCGGCGGGAACGGCGACGGTAATGCCGGTTTCGAGGTTGTAGCCGGAGAGCTGGAGCGATAGACCGGCCTTGACATAAATGCCCTCGAGCGCGGCAATTGCGCTCTTTTGGGCAACCGTGCGGGAGGCCACGGAGATCGCGGAGACCAGCAGGGCTTTTTCACAGGTAAACTTCATGGAGATCCCTCTTTTTCTTCTTTCGTCAGGAAAGAAAGGATAATATTGCAGTAATAGCAGGAGTAGTACAAAGTTATGTGGAAAACCGGCGAAACGCCTGATATAACAGGGGTTTTGTCTCCACAGGGAAGTGTGGAAAAATCAGAACTTGTTCACAGCCCAAAATTCGGCCCGGGGAGAGCGGCGGTTGTCCACAGAAATTTTTCCCCATTCCACAGCCGCCTGTGAAAAACTCAGAGCTTGCTGTTGATGTTGGCGGTGATATCGCGGATGGTGTCCTGAAGGCCGGAGGTCTGGTCGGAGAGCGTCTGCTCAACCTTGCGCAGCGCGTAGATGACGGTGGAGTGATCCTTGCCGAATTCGCGGCCGATGTCGGGCAGACTGAGGTTGGTCAGCTTGCGGATGAGGTACATGGCAATTTGCCGCGCCTCGGCGGTGCCTTTATTCTTGAGGGTGCCGCGGAGGACGGATTCCTCAATGGAATAGAAGCGGCTCACCTCGGCAATGATGAGGCTGGGCGTGGGAAGCGTCTCGGTCTTGCCCTTGTACATGTCCTTGATCGCGCGGGAGACGGAGGGAACGTCCACCGTCATGTTTGAGAGGTCGCGGTAGGCGAGTATCTTTTTAACCGTTCCTTCGATCTGGCGGACGTTGGTGGTGATGTTTTCGGCGATGTAGGAGCAGACGTCGTCCGGCATCTCGAGGCCGAGCGAAATGGCTTTGTTCTTGATGATGGCCATGCGGGTTTCGTAATCCGGCGGCTGAATGTCGGCAATCAGGCCCCACTCAAAGCGGGTGCGCAGCCGGTCTTCCAGGCGGAGCATTTCGTGGGGAGGGCGGTCGGAAGTGAGGACGATCTGTTTTTTCGCTTCAAAGAGCGTGTTGAAGGTATGGAAGAATTCTTCTTCCGTGGAGGGCTTGCCGCCGATGAACTGGATATCGTCCATCAGAAAGAGGTCCGCGTTGCGGTATTTGTTGCGGAACTCGACGTTGCGGCCCTCCTGCAGGGCGGAGATCAGCTCGTTGGTGAACTGGTCGCCCTTGATGTAGATGATGCTGGACTCGGGGTGCTGGCGGTGAATCTCGCTCGCAATGGCATAAAGAAGGTGCGTCTTGCCGAGGCCGGACGGCCCGTAGATGAACAGGGGGTTATACGCGCCGGCGGGATTGTTCGCCACGGCAACGGCGGCCGCGTGCGCGAAGCGGTTGGAGGAGCCCACGACGAAATTGTCGAACGTGAACTGGGGGTTGAATTCAATGAATTCCGGCTTTTTGCACCGGCCTTTATAGGCGGCGATCTCCTCGTCCCCGTAGACGACCACCTCGACGTCCAGGTCAAAGAGGTCTTTCATTGCATCCCTGATGTATTCAGTGCAGCGGCGTTCAATGATGTCCTTGCGAAAGGGAGAAGGCGTATAGAGGACGAGCCGGCTGTCGGTCAGCTCGACGACCTCGGCGTCGTCGAACCAGGTGGAGACGACAGGCGCGGTCAGGCGGTTCTCCATATGGCCGAGAACCTTGGCCCAGACGTAGGCGGAAGAGTACATGACCCGCTCCTTTCATACGGAATCCGGAAACACGGACAGAGCCGTGCAACAGGCATAATAATACAATTTCAGTATACCATAAAACCACTGGGTACGCAAGGCAAAATCAGGGGTATACTATTTAAATAAAGAATTCCCGTTTTGCCCTGGTTTCAGACGGACGAAAACCATAATATTTCCATCATAAAACGGGCGGTTTGTCCGTCCGGGCGGGACGGGGGCCCGCGTTTTGCGGGAAAAAGAGAGAACGGCGGCATCGGGAACGCCCCTTTCGTTGCATTTTGTCGGATGATGTGCTACCATGCTAAGGAAATGCAAAACAAGGAAGACGAGGAATCAAAACCATGTTGGAACTGCAGAACCTCTCCGTGTCCGTTTCGGACAGCGGCGTGAAAACAGACATCCTCCGTGATGTTTCGCTGCGCGTGGAGGACAAAAAGTTTATCGTCATCACCGGGCCGAACGGCGGAGGAAAGACGACCCTGGCCAAAGCGGTCATGGGGCTGATCCGCCCCGCGAGCGGCAGGATTCTCTGGAACGGCGAGGACATCACGAATCTCTCCGTTACCGAGCGCGCCAAACGGGGCGTGTCCTACGGATTTCAGCAGCCGCCCCGGTTTAAAGGGCTGAAGGTTTCCGACCTTCTCGAGGTCGCGGCGGGCCGGAAGCTCAGCCGCGACACGGCCTGTTCCTACCTCACCAAAGTGGGGCTGTGCGCGCGCGACTATCTTGACCGCGACGTGGACGCCGGTCTCTCCGGCGGCGAGGTCAAGCGCATCGAGATCGCCACCATCCTCGCCCGCCGGGCCGAGCTGATGATCTTCGACGAGCCGGAGGCCGGCATCGACCTCTGGTCGTTCGCCCGCCTTACGGACACCTTCCGCGAGATCCACGAGCGTTCGGAGGCCACCATTCTCATCATCTCGCATCAGGAGCGCATCATCCGGCTCGCCGACGAGATTCTGCTCGTGGCGAACGGCGAATTGCAGGACCGCGGGCCGATGGAAAAGATCTATCCGAAAATTCTGGCCGACACCGTTTCGGGCTGCAACCTGCTGGAGGGAAACGCGACATGCTGAACGAGGTACAAAAGCACATTCTGGAAATCGTTGCCGACATGAAGGACATTCCCGAGCATGCGGCCGTGAACATCCGCTCCGACGGGCAGAAGGTCTTCCGGTCCAACTCCGAGCACATCCGCATCGAGTCCAAGACCGACAAAGACGGCATCGACATCCGCATCGACCCGGGCACGAAGGACGAGTCGGTGCATATTCCGGTCGTACTGACGAAATCCGGCCAGAAGGATATGGTCTACAACGATTTTTACGTCGGCGAAGGCGCGGACGTCACCATCGTCGCGGGCTGCGGCATCCATAACTGCGGCGACTGCGACTCCCGGCACGACGGCATCCACACCTTCTACGTCGGCAGAAACGCCGTGGTGCGCTACATCGAAAAGCACTATGGCGAGGGAACCGGCGCCGGAAAGCGCATCCTTAACCCGCAGACCATCCTCTATCTCGAGGAGGGCGCGTCCGTCACGCTCGAGACGAGCCAGATCCGCGGCGTGGACGACACGAAGCGCTATACCAAGGCCGTTGTCGGCAGGGACGCGGAGATCGTCATTCAGGAAAAGCTGCTCACGCACGGCGAACAGCACGCCGAGAGCGAGATGGACGTCTTCCTGAACGGCGAGGGAGCGCGCGCGCGCGTGATCTCGCGCTCGGTTGCGCAGGACGCCTCCTCGCAGGTGTTCTACCCCCGCGTGCAGGGAAACTGCCGCTGCTTCGGCCACGTCAGCTGCGACGCGATCATCATGGGCAGCGCCAAGGTGCGCGCCATTCCGGAAATCGCCTGCAACCATGTGGACGCGGGCCTTATCCACGAGGCCGCCATCGGCAGGATCGCGGGTGAGCAGCTCCTCAAGCTCGAGACGCTCGGCCTCACCGAGCAGGAAGCGGAGGAGAAAATCCTCGAGGGCTTCCTGCGGTAAACGCCGCGGCCTTCACCCGTGCCTGCCAGGGCGCGGCGGGTTGCCCGGTTCCGGGCAACCCCGGAAAAATTCTTTTGTGGAGCGAGCTATGTTTTCCATCACATTGCTGACCGTGGGAAAATTGAAGGAAAAATTTTACCTGGCCGCCTGCGGGGAATACCGTAAGCGGCTGGGCGCGTTTTGCCGCTTTGAGCTCGCGGAGCTGCCGGAATGCCGCCTGCCGGAGAATCCGTCTCCCGCCGAGATCCGCGCGGGCCTCGCGAGGGAGGCCGAAGCAATCCGCGCGCGGCTGCCAAAGGGCGCGTGGTTCTGCGTCCTCACGCCGGAAGGGGCGATGCTCTCCTCGGAGAAGCTTGCGGACACGCTCGCGTCCGTCAAGCTCTCGGGACGGGGCGGGGCCTGTTTTCTGATCGGCAGCAGCTTCGGCATCGATGAGACGCTCAAGCGGGAGGCCGACTTCCGCCTGTCCATGTCGGCGATGACTTTTCCCCATCACCTGGCCCGCGTGATGGTGCTCGAGCAGCTCTACCGCGCAGAGTCCATCCAGGCGGGAACAAAATATCACAAATAAATCCACAGGTTCTCCACATTATGTGAAGAACCTGTGTAAAAAAAGGAGCGATTTTATGATTCACTATCAGAAGAACATGCCGCAGAGCATGGAGCATGAACCCGCCGGCGGCAAAGGCGATATGACGTTCCGGACGCTGTTCGCGCCGGAAGACCTCGCCGGAAAGACCGGGATGTTCGCGGCGGTCACGCTGCCCGCGGGCAACACGATCGGCGAGCATCTGCACGACTCGGACTGCGAGGTCTACTACATCCTCAGCGGCGAGGGCGTGATGATCGAGGATGGTAAGCGGTATCCGGTGCAAGCGGGCGATGTGGAATTCTGCCCGCAGGGCCACAGCCACGGGCTGGACAATCTCTCCGCCGAACCGGTGACGTTTTTGGCGATGCAGCTCAAATACTGAGATATTCCGCAGCGCGTCCCCTGCTGGGCGGACTGATTTCGCCGAACCTGTTCATTAAAATTCCAAACAGTTCCGTATTCTGCGCTGTCGGGCTCCCTGTGATTTCTTCCGCGGATTCGCCGGGCGAGGGAAAGCGGGGAACAGGCTTGCGCCGCGGGCGGAAGAAACAGGGAAAGCGAAGCGGATTTGCAGAAGAAGATACGGAAGGAATCGGTTCAGCCTGTGAGGCGCGGGCGGGGTGCGGGCTTCCCGTGAAATTGAGACAGAAAGAGAATCCGAAATGAAAAAAATTGCGATCGGCTCCGTCATGCTCGCGGCGGCGCTTTGGGGACTGATGGGCCTGTTCGTCCGGCGGCTGTCGGCGGCCGGGCTGGGTTCGCTCGAGATCACGCAGGTGCGGATCACCGGAGGGCTGCTGCTCGTGGGGGCGTATCTCGCGCTGTTCGCGCGCGGGAAATTTCGCATCCGCCTGAAAGACCTCTGGTGTTTCCTCGGCACGGGCGTGTGCAGCCTGCTCGTCTTTTCCTACTGCTATTTCCGCACCATCATCCTTACCAGTCTGGCGGTGGCCGGCGTGCTGCTCTATACGGCGCCGATTTTCGTCATGCTGCTGAGCATCGCGCTCTTCCGTGAGAAGCTGACCGGTCGGAAGGCTGCCGCGCTCGCGATGGCCGTGGCGGGCTGCGCGCTCGTCTCCGGCGTCGGTTCGGGCGACGCGCTCTCCGCGCGCGGTATTTTGCTCGGTCTCGGAGCGGGACTCGGCTACGCGCTCTACTCCATCTTCGGCCGCTACGCGATCAACCGCGGCTACGACTCGTGGACGATCACGTTTTATACCTTCCTGTTCTGCGCGGCGGGCTGCGCCCTCCTCGCCGACTGGGGAAAGCTCGCCTCCGCCCTGTCCGAAGAGCCGGCGCTCTGGGCCTGGAGCTGGGGATTGGCGCTTGTGACGGGCTTCGCCGCGTATCTTCTCTACACCTGGGGATTGCAGCGGATCGAGTCGAGCCGCGCGTCCATCCTGGCCTCGGTGGAGCCGGTCGTCGGCGCGCTGGTGGGCGTGCTGGTCTTCCGCGAGACGATCCGTCCGGCCGCCGCAGCGGGCATCGCGCTGGTGCTCGGCGCGATTGTCGTGCTGAGCGTGGGAAAATCCGTAAACAATTCGTAAACAAACGGGAATCCTGGTTGTAAACCGAAAAAAGCCCGCTATAATATGCTCAGGTGATGAAAATGCTTCAAAAAATCCGCGATAAATTCCGCGGCTTTATGGTGGGAAGATACGGAACGGATAAACTGGGCACATTCCTGCTGATCCTCGGCCTCGTGCTGTGCCTGGTCAGCAGCTTTACGCGGCTGTATTTCGTCGGATATCTCGCCTATATTCCGCTGATTCTCGCAATCGTCCGTATGTACTCCCGCAACATCTACGCGCGCAAACGCGAAAACCAGAAATTTTTGCAGATTTTTACCCGGCTGCGTGACCGGCAGTACCGCTATTACACCTGCCCCCGGTGCCGCCAGACCGTACGCGTGCCCCGCGGCAAGGGAAAGATCTCCATCCGCTGCCCGGCCTGCGGGGAGAGGTTCGAACGGAAAAGCTGAAAAACGGCGCTGTCGCAGCAAAGCGACAGCGCCGTTTTCGGCGAAAGAAGGCCACAGGCATCAGTCCGACGTGCGGAAGAAGGCAAGGATCGCAAGCACGATGCCGGCGACGCAGTAGACGCCGAGCGCCCACAGCAGCACGCGCAGCACCCAGCCCAGCACCGGCACCCAGCCCAGCAGCCAGCTCACGAGCTTCGCGGCCGCGCAGACCGCGAGATAAAAGACGATCACGACGGCCAGAGTTTTGCCCTCGCCTCTGACCACCCGGGCGGTCAGGGGGAAGGCTGCGTTGACGTCCATTCCGAAGACTTCCTTTCCTGCGGGCGGCGGAGCGCCCTTTTCTCAATTATACCACATTTCGCCGCAATTCTCAACCAAAGTACCGCCTGCGCCGGAAAATTTGAAATCTGCATAACACAGTCCAAAAAAACGGGTGTAACTTTATCCAAAAATACGCCTTGCAGCCCGGCGGACGGTCTGATAAACTGAAAACAGAACGAAAGGACAACACAGCCCGTGCGCGCGCGCGGGCTGTTTGTGCTATCTGAACGGCCCGGAAGGAGAGATCGGCGGTGGCTTGGTGCCCAAAGTGCGGAAGCGAATACCGGGAGGGGATCGAGACCTGTCCGGAGTGCGGCGTGCCGCTGGAGGGGACCCCCCCGGCGCGGGAGCCGGAGCGCTTGCCGCTGCTCTCGGAGCCGGTGCTGCTGCTCACCTGCACGAACGAGCGTCAGCTCGGCACGGCCCGGGACATCCTTGAGCAGGCCGGGATCCCGTGCCTCAGCCGCGACCCGGGCAGCGGCGAATACCTGCGCATCGTGTTCGGCGCATCCATGTTTGGCACGGAGCTCTATGTCGGCCGGAGCGACGCCGCACGCGCCAGGGCGGCACTGGCCGGGTTGGAGGACGAAGACCCGCCCTGCGGCGAGAATGAGCTCGAGGAGGCCGCACGGGCCTCCGCCTCCCGGCCGAACGAAGACCCGACGGAGGAAAACGACTCTTACCGCGCGCTGCTCTGGCTGCTGGCCGCAATCGCGGCGTTTGCGGCACTGGCACTGCTGGCGCGGGGATAACGAAAGCAAGGGGTGAACGGAATGACGAAGGATCAGATTCTGGAATGTCTCAGGAAGACGGAGGGCTTTGTGTCCGGTCAGCAGATCAGCGACCAGCTGGATCTATCTCGGGCGGCGGTGTGGAAGGCCGTGCAGTCCCTGCGCGAAGACGGGTATGAGATCGATTCCGTCACCAACCGTGGCTACCGTCTCCACGCGGCCACGGCGCGCTTACAGGAGCGCGAGATCCTGCGCGCGCTGGGAGAGCACCCCTGGGCTAAAACGGTCACGGTGCTGTCCAGCGTGGACTCCACCAACACGCTTGCCAAAAAGCTGGCCGCCGAGGGTGCGCCGCACGGCACGGTGATCATGGCCGATCAGCAGACCGGCGGACGCGGCCGGCAGGGGAGGAGCTTTCTTTCGCTGCCGAGCGTTGGCGTCTACCTCTCGGTCCTTCTCCGGCCCAAGACGACGCCCGAACGGCTGATGCATCTGACGGCGATGACCGCCGTGGCTGCCTGCAACGCGGTGGAACAAGTCGCGGGCATCCGACCCGGCATCAAATGGACGAACGACCTGGTCATCGGCCGGAAAAAGACGGCCGGGATCCTGACCGAGCTCTCGCTCGAGGCGGAGAGCGGCACTGTGGATTATGCGATCATCGGCATCGGCGTCAACTGCAACCACACGGAGGAGGATTTCCCGCCCGATCTCCGTCCGATCGCCACGTCCATCCGGCAGGAGACCGGCAAGCCCGTCAACCGCAATCTGCTGGCGGCCAGCCTCATCCGTGAGCTTGCCAGGGCCGAACGCGAGATGTTCTCCAAGAAGAGCGCGTGGATGAAGGCCTATGCGGCCGGCTGCATCACCATCGGGCAGGATGTGAAGATCCTTCGGGGCGGCACGGTGCGCTTCGCGCACGCCGACGGCGTGGACGAGGACGCCGCGCTGCTCGTCACCTATGACGACGGCACGAAGGCCGCGGTCAGCTCCGGCGAGGTCTCCGTGCGCGGGATGTACGGTTACCTCTGAGCGACAGCAAAACGCGAAGATTTTCACGGCAATATTGTACAAAACATACAAAATTGTAAATTAAACAAAAAATAGCTTGTGCTAATTGCACACAGATGTTATAATTAGGCTGCAAGGGGGAAGGGCCTTTGATCGTTACCATCGACCGCCAATACGGCTCCGGAGGCAGACTGATCGGCGAAAAGCTGGCCGGTTTGCTTGGATACGAGTTCTATGACCGCGAGATCCTGAAAATCGCTGCCAAAGAGAGCGGGATGCACGAGGATGTCGTGGAACATTTCGACGAGAAACCCGTAAGTTCCCTTCTGTACAGTACTTACCTCTATACGACCATGTCCGTCACCGATTCCCTTCCCCTGAATCAGAAGCTTGCTTTTGCCCAGTTTGACGTCATCCGGAAAGCCGCCGAAAGCGGAAGATGCGTGATCGTAGGGCGCTGTGCCGATTACGTTCTTCAGGACCGCAAGGATTGTCTGAATGTCTTCATCAGTGCATCCCGTCCCGTCCGCCACGAACGTCTGGCAAAGTACTATGGAATCCCCGAAGAACTGGCTGAGAAAACCATCCGCAAGCAAGACAAACTTCGCGCAGAATACTACAATTTCTTTACCCAGAGAAAGTGGGGGGACGTTTCCAATTACCAGCTCTGCTTGGACGCGGGGCTGTTCACGCTCGACGGCGCGGCGGACCTGATCGCCAAAGCCGTCCGGCAGCTCATGGAAAAATAGCGCTTTCTTTTCCGCGTTTTCTGGTGTCACCGCAGCATGGGAGAGTCAGAAACTGCAACAGCCGGTTCTTCTGAGGCACCCGCGAAATGGCTCGCCGGAAAGCTGTTCCCTCTCTTACCACGGTCGTCCATATTCCCTTTGAGTTCCATTCCTGATTTTTTCCGGCGAAGGTGCGCAGCCCGCGCAGACCCAGCGCCCCGCGTCCACCTCTCCAAGGAGTCAGATTATTAGCAATAAATACAGAAAAGGCGGAATGTTTGTTACATTCTGCCTTTTTTTGTCGAAAACGGGAAACAAAATCGTTAAAGTGTATAGAATGTGTTGCGAGGTTCCGGAAATTACCATGTATTCCGTCAACTTGTTTTTTTTCTCTATTTCCGCTATGATAGGACAAGAAAAGCGCGGGAACGACGAGACTCCCGACCGATGTCGGGCGGGCAGACGGCGGAGAATGGAAAAAGCGCGAAAAGACTCGTGATTTGCGGGGCTGAGACGACGCATTCTGCGGATACTATGCCTGGGTTTTTGCCGGGAGGTTTTATGACAGAAAAAATTATTTCGGATACCTACGGTATCCTGAAGCATATGTCCCAGCCGGTTTTCCTTGTCCGCGCGGGAAAGATCGTCTACCGCAACGCGGCGGCGGCGAACCTGCTGGAGGAGGGATCCGCAGAAATCGACCGTCTGTTGGGTGAAAACGCAGAGGCATACCGCGCATTCGACGGTACCGGCGCGATGGGGCTCTGCCTGACGCTTGGCGGGCGCGAATACGGAGCGACGGTCTACCGCGAAGACGGCGCGGACGTGTTTCTTGCTTCGCCGACGCCGCTGGAGGCGTCGATGAGCGCGGACACGCTCTCCGCAATCTCGCGGACGGTCCGCGGGCAGCTCACAGAGCTGTTTGACGTGGCCTCCGTCCTGTTTCCCGTGCTGGAGGAACAGGAGAATCCCCATATCCAGAAAAACACCGCGCGGCTTAACCGCAGCTTTTACCGGCTGCTCCGCATCGCGGGTAATCTCTCGGACGTCACACAGTTTATGAACGGCGAGACAGGCCTTTTCGATGAGCGGACAGACCTGAACGCATTTTTCGGAGAGCTGGGCGAGAAAATCGGCTCGTACTGCGAGGCTGTGGGCATTCGGTTCTGCTACGACTGCCCGGAAACCTGCTTTTACGGCAGCATCGACCGCCAGAAGATTGAACGAGCCGTGCTGAATCTGATCTCAAACGCCATGAAATACACGCCGCCAGGCGGAACGATCAGCCTGCGCGTTGAGCGGACGGAGCGAAGCGTCATGATCCGTGTGATCGACGACGGCGAGGGCATCGAACCGGCGACGCTGAGCGGAGTCTTTGAACGCAGCGAAAACCGCGAGCTGCCCGGCGACCCGCGCTGGGGCATCGGACTGGGGCTGCGAATCGTGCGTGACATCGCGCGGCTGCACGGCGGGACGGTCCTGCTGCACTCCTCACCCAGGAAGGGGACGACGGCGATTCTGTCTTTCGCGCTGCGGAGTCAGCCGTGCAGGACGTCGCTGCGGTCGCCCCTGATGAACTATGATTACGCGGGCGGCTATTCCCACACCGCGGTGGAGCTGGCGGACGTCCTGCCGAACGACGTATTCGATACCGTAAATATAAGCTGACCCCCTGCCGTATCCCGGCAGGGGGCTCTTTTTGTTTATTTCTGCTTCAGAAGATCGCGAATCTCGGTGAGCAGGACTTCTTCCCTGCCAGGAGCAGGAGGCGCGGGGGGTGCGGCTGCTGCCTTCCGGTGGAAGCGGTTCATCGCCTTGACGAGCAGGAAGAGCACCAGTGCCATGAGAAGAAAATTCAGCACGGCCTGCAAAAAGCTGCCATAGGTGATCTTCGCGCTGCCGACGGTGACGGAGAGGGAAGCGAAAGTGTCTGTCTTGAAGAGAATGCCGATCAGAGGCATGAGAATGTCCGCGGTGAGGGAATCGATGATCGCCTTGAACGCTGCGCCGATGATCACGCCGATGGCCAGATCCATAACGTTGCCGCGGGAAATAAACTGCCTGAACTCCGCAAAAAATCCGGTTGTTTTCTGCTTCATCTGTATTCCTCCTGTAATCCGAATGCGGAAAGCGCGCTGCAACGGCAGCGCGGTTCCTTACTTTTTCTCGATGATCTCTAGGCCGCCGAGGTATTTGCGCAGCACCTCGGGCACGATGACGGAGCCGTCGGCGCGCTGGTTCTGTTCCACCATCGCGGGGAAGATGCGCGACGTGGCCAGGCCGGAGCCGTTGAGCGTGTGGACGTACTCGGTCTTGCCGCCGCCCTCGCGGCGGAAGCGGATATTGCCGCGGCGCGCCTGATAGTCGCGTGCGTTGGAGACGGAGGAGACCTCCTTGTAGCCGTTCATGGACGGGATCTGAATCTCGATGTCGTAGGTGCGGGCCATGGATGCCGAGCAGTCGCCCGCGGCGAGCTTGACCGTGCGGAAATGAAAGCCCAGGCCCTTCACGAGCGCCTCGGCCTTGCCGACCAGCTCTTCGAACGCCTCGTCAGACTTCTCCGGAAGGGTGTACTGAAACATCTCCACCTTGTTGAACTGGTGGCCGCGCACCATGCCGCGTTCGTCGGCACGATGGGAGCCGGCTTCGCGGCGGAAGCAGGGCGTGTAGGCGAAATACTTTTTCGGGAGCTCGGCCGCGGTGAGAATCTCGTCGCGATGGAGTGAGGCGAGGGCCGTCTCGGCGGTGGGGAGCATGAAGTGCATCCGCTCGTCGGTCGGGTTTTCAATCTTGTAGACCTCATCGGCGAATTTCGGGAACTGACCCGCCGTTTCACCGCAGGTGTACTCGAGCATGTGCGGCAGGATGACCATTTCGTACCCATCGGCGAGATGGGTGTCGATAAAATAGTTCAGGAGCGCCCACTCAAGGCGCGCGCCGAGACCCTTGTAGATCCAGAAGCCGGAACCGGCGACTTTTGCTCCGCGCTCATAGTCGATCAGGCCAAGATCGGTGCAGAGATCGACGTGGTGCTTCGGGGGAAAGTCAAAATGGTGAGGCTCGCCGTAATAGCGCAGCGGCTCGTTATTCTCTTTGCCGCCGGGCTTGAGATCGGGATCGGGGAGATTCGGAAGACCGAGCATCAGCGTGCGGTACTCTGCCTCGATCTCGGTGAGCTTTGCGTCGTTCCCGGCGATGGCGCTCTTGAGCTCGCCCATGCGCTTAAAGATCGGTGCCACGTCCTGCCCGGCCTTTTTCAGCTGGGGGATTTCTTTGGAGACCTTGTTCTGCTCGGCCTTCATGGCCTCGGTCTCAGAAATGGCGGCGCGGCGGGAGGCGTCCAGCTTGAGGATGCGGTCTACCTGCGCGTCGCAGTTGACCTCCTTGGCCCGGAGACCCGCCTTGACTCCTTCGGGGTTGTCCTTGATTTTCTTAATATCGATCACAATGGTCACTCCTGTATCATCTGGAATCCTCCGAAATCGCGGAGGTGGTGGGCTCAGTGTGCGGCTGTCCCCGTTTGGGCGGCCGCGGTGGCGTACGTCTTGAGTTCGTCGAAGAGCTTCTGACCGTTTGCTGAGAGTTCGGCGCGGTCAAATTCGGAGAGGACCGCAAGACAATTGGCGCCATCGCCGGCGGCGCGGTACTGCGCGGCAAGGGAGAGAAATTCATAGGCGTTTTTCTGTGCCTGCGTGGCGGCCTGCGCGGCGGACAGCTCTTTTTTCGCGGCCTGAAGATCGGCGGCGTTGACGTCGGCGCGGGAGGTGGCGGTTTTCAGGCGGTCGGTCAGGCCGGAGACCTGCTGGTTGAGGGCCTCATTCTCCGCCGTGAGCGCCTGATTTTCTTCCTGGAGCTTCCCGGCGTTTTGCAGCGCGCTGGCGTTGGACTGGTTGAGCTGGGAGATCGTCTGGCTGGAATCCCGGAGCTGGATCAGGAAAGAGAGCAGCACCATGAGGAATGCCACACCGAACAGGATTGCCATATAGCGGAGCAGCGCGTTTTTCTTCTGATTGGAAAACGCCGCCTTCTCCGGCGCGGAAGCATGCTCGGGTGCGGAAGCATTCTCCGGAGCGGAAGGATTGTTCTCGGACTGCGGATTGGGAGTTTCATTCATGATTTGGTTGCCTCCTTGATGCGGAGCTGCTCCAGCGCGTCGAGAAGGCGCTGGAGATCGTCGGGGCCGTAAAATTCAAGCTCCATGCGGCCCTTGCGTTTTCCGGCGGTGATCTTCACGCCGCGGCCGAGACTGCGGGAAAGGTTTTTTTCGCACTCGGCCAGATAATTGATCTGGAGCGGAGGCTCCGGTTTGGGTGGGGCCGCCTCGGCGCGGGCGAGCGAGCGGCACATCTGCTCCGCCTGACGGACGGAGAGCTGGAGCGCGGCGATCTTCTGCGCGGCGTCTAGCTGCTTCGCCTCGGCTTTGAACTGCATGAGCGCGCGGGCGTGGCCGGCGGTGAGCTTCTCCTCCTCAAGCATCTGAAGGATCGGCTCTGGCAGAGAGAGAAGACGCAGCGCGTTGGTCACGGCGGGACGGGAGCGGCCGACGCTTTCGGCTGCCTTCTCCTGCGTCATGCCGTAATCATCGATCAGGCGGCGATAGCCATGGGCCTCCTCCACGGGGTTGAGATCCTGACGCTGGAGATTTTCGATCAGGGCGAGCTCCATAGCCTTGCGGTCGTCGGCCTCGATGACCACAGCAGGGACTTCGCTCAGCCCGGCCATACGGGCGGCGCGCCAGCGGCGCTCGCCGGCGATGATCTGATAAAAGCCGCTCTCCAGCCGCCGGACAGTCAGAGGCTGAATGACGCCGTGCACCGAGATGGAATCGGAGAGAGCCTGAAGCTCCTCCTCGTCGAAGCAATGACGCGGCTGGAGGGGATTGGGCTCGATTTTCTGGATAGGAAGGGCCAGCGAGCCGCCGGACGCCTGCCCGGTCGGCGCGACGTCGCCGAACAGCGCGCCCAGACCCTTGCCCAGACCTTTTTGCGTGGACATAGACTCACTCCTGTTTTTGCAGAATCTCGGCGGCGAGAGCCTCGTAGCTTTCGGCACCGCGGCTGAACCTGTCGTAGGCAAAGATCGGCAGGCCGTGACTGGGAGCCTCGGAAAGGCGCACATTGCGCGGGATCACGGTGGCATAAACCTTCCCCGGGAAATGGCGGCGAACCTCCTCGGCTACCTGCATGGAAAGATTCGTGCGCCCGTCGAACATGGTCAGCAAAACGCCAAAAATGTCGAGAGGGGCGTTAAAATTGCGCTTTACAGCGCGAAGCGTCGTCATCAGGTCGCGCAGGCCCTCAAGCGCGTAATACTCGCACTGTACGGGAATGAGGATCTGATCGGACGCGCAGAGTGCGTTGAGCGTGAGCAGCTCGAGCGAGGGCGGACAATCGATAAAGATAAAATCGTAATCCCCAAGCAGCGGCGTAAGGGAGCGGCGGAGCTGAAATTCCCGGCTGTCGATGCCGACCAGCTCGATGCCTGCGCCGGAAAGGGCGGGGGACGAAGGGATCACGTCGCCGAATTTGGTGTGCACGACGGCCTCGCGTGCGGCGCGGCCGTTGATGACGAGATCGTAAGACGAGCAGCGGACGGAATCCTTCTCGATGCCGAAGCCGGAGGTGGCGTTTGCCTGCGGATCGAAGTCGCAGAGGAGCACACGGCGGCCTGCGGCGAACAGAGCCGCCGTCAGACTGACGGCGGTCGTCGTTTTTCCGACGCCGCCCTTCTGGTTGACAATCGCGATGATCTTTCCCATGGGACGCTCCTTTCGAACGATCGAACGGCGCGCCGCAGAGAAGGCAAAACGCGCGCATGCCGATAATACCATAAAAAACTCTTATGGTATAATTGCCCGGATCGCGAGGATGCAGCGCGGGCGGCGGGCGAGACTGGCATTGATTTTTGCGTCAAAATCGATCTTTGATTATTATACCATAGATGGCCGAGATTTCAACAAAAAGAGAAGAAAAGCGGGTTTCACGTGAAACAGCGAAAAAGCCCGGAATGTTTCACGTGAAACATTCCGGGCGGGGAAAACGGATCAGATGACGTTTTTCAGACCGGCGGCCTTGACGGCGTCGGCTGCGCGGCGGATCTCGCCGACGGTTTTCCCATCCAGGAACATGCTGTACATATGGAGGATCATGACGGCGAGCTCGTCGGTGTCCTTCAGCTGCGCGACTTCCGCGAGCACCTTCTTCGCGGAATCCATGGACTGCTCCATACCCTCGGCCTCAGCGATGTAGCGTCGAACGGCCGCGGCCGCGCCGACCGCAATATAGGCCGGGGTAACGCCGTTCGCGAGGCACAGGCTCGAGGAGCCGATCAGGCGGTCGGCCGGGGAAAGCTTGCGGGCAGGATCGCCGCCGACGCGCTGGCAGGTGTCCTTCAGGGCGGCGTTGGTGAAGCGGCCGAGGAGATCGGTGATGTGCAGCATGATCTGCTCGAGGGGCACGCCGTACTTCTTGGAGAGCGCCATCGCGCTCTCGAGCATTGCGTTTTCCACGACGATGTGGACTTCGGGCACGTCGATGGATTCATAGATGTACTGGAGACCCATGTAGTCGCCCAGGTACGCGCAGGTAGCGTGACCCATGTTGTGGATATAAAGCTTGCGTTTGATATAGAAATCGAACGGATCGAACGGGACCATGTTTTTGATCTCGGGCACGGCGCCCTTGAACGCGGCCTTGTCGGTGGGGAGGTAGCCGTAGCGCTCGACGCACACGCGCATCGGGTTGCCGTCCTTCATCTCGTCGGTCTGGACGGGCACCATGCGGCCGATGGAGGCTTCGACAAGGCCGACGGTCTCGTCGAACTTTTTGCACTCGGCCTCGGTGAGCTGCGCCTTGATGAGGCCCTCGACGACCTTGTTGGCGTCCATCAGGTTTTCGCAGATGATGATGTTCAGAGGCTTGCCCGAACCGGCCCAGCGCTTGCGGATACCGGCGACGATGTTCGGCACAATGAATTTGAGGATGCGCGCGCCGACGGCGGTGGCCATGATGTCGCACGCGGCGATGGCGTCGGAGGCGGCCTCCGTGTCGTTGCCGTTGATGGCGTCCACGTTCTGAATCATAACGTCCTCATGCCCCTCGCTCGAGACGTAGCGCACGGGGTATTCATGGTGTTCGTGCAGATAGTTGACGACAGGCTCGGCCACGTCCAGGAACGTGACCTGATAGCCGGACTGGCTCAGCAGAGCGCCGATGAAGCCGCGGCCGATGTTGCCGCCGCCGTACATGATTGCTTTCATAACTGATTCCTTCTTTTTAAAATTGAATTCAATTTCATATTGACAAACCCGCAGCCCGGATTCCGGGCGCGGAGAGACGGGCGGAAGAAATCTTCCGCCCGGGACTGATGGATAAGGAATTACTGATGATACTGGTCGTAGAGCTTGAGGCACTCGGCTGCGGAGCGCATACCGCCCGAGGCGCTTACGGAGCTCAGGGACGCGGCGGCGGAGCTGGCGCCCATTTTGAGGCCCTCAAGCAGGCTCAGGCCGGTCTCCGCGGCGTACAGCACGCCCGCGCAGAACGCGTCGCCCGCGCCGACGGTGCCCTGAATGTAGCCGGCGGGGAGGCTGAGACTCTTCCTCTCAAAATAGTTGCCCTCGGCGTCCATGCCGCAGCCGATCTCCGGGCAGTGGATGACGGCCCAGGTGGAGACGCCCATCCCGAACATCTCCCGGAGCGCGGTACGCATATTCTCCGTGTGCAGCACGCCCTGCTCGTCGCGCAGCATGACGCCGGTGGTCTGCTGGGCCTCGAGTTCGTTGATGATGCAGTAATTGGTGTATTTCATAGCCGGCGCGACGATGCGGCGGAAGCGGTCGCCGGATTCGGAAACCACGTCGATGGAGGTCTTCAGCCCCTGTTTCTGGGCGCGGTGAAGCAAACGGGCCATTTTTGTGCCGTATTCGGGGTCTTCCTCATCCAGGTGCGCGAGGAGGAGAATGTAGCCGATGTGAAAAATATCGACATCCAGTTTATCCCAGTCAATGTCGTCCTCGCCGTAATAGGCGTTGCCGCCCGCGTGCTGGAAGAAGGTGCGCTCCTTGGTGCGGTTGTTGGACATGACCGCGGTGAAGGAGGTGCGCCCGTTTCGCTTGACCATGGAGAGGTCGATGTTTTTGCACTTTCCCAGCTCGGTCAGCAGAAAATCGCCCTCGGCGTCGTGCCCGGCGAAGCCGGAGGCCACCAGGTGCATGGTGGGGTCAAGCTTGGCCAGATCCACGATCGTATTGCAGACAGAGCCGCCGGTGGAGCTCTGGATGCCCTCGGTGATGTGGGTCAGCTCATTCTGCTTCGGCCAGGTTTCGATCGGGTAGGTGATGTCCACGATCATATTACCGGCACAGCAGATGCCTTTTTTCGTTGTCATCAGAATAAATCCCTCCTGCGGTGAAATCCGAATCTTACTGAAACACGCCGCCGCACGGGCGGCGGGAATTTCTTTATCATGTTAATTATAACAAAGGAAAGCGGAGTTGTCTACAATCCCGCAAAAAATTTGTTGTTTAGGGTTTACTTTTGTGGTTTTGTGTCACCGTCCTGCGGAACTAGGGCGTACATACGCCGCAGGGGCGGAAGCCCGCCACAATGGCTTCGGTGCGGTAGCGGAAGTAGGCGCGGTTGTCCGCGGCGGGGAGGTTTGGGCAGGTCGCACGGTGGAAAACACCTGTGCGGAGGTTGCCGATATAGCTGCCCGGCGCCGCGTTGCTGCCCAGTCCGTCCATGCGCGTGGGATTCGTGATGGCGTTGGGGTGGCGTGCGGGCGTAAAGGTGATCGCAGTGCCGTCCGAAACACAGAGAATATCGCCCTGCATATCGGTGCGGAGGAGCGCGGCCTGCGCATCGCGCAGACGGCTGAGCGGCGCTTCGGCGGGGTGGCCGAAATCGTTGTTCTGGCCGGCCGAGACCACGGCCCAGGTCGGCATGACCGCGTTGAGAAAGGGATAGGAGGTGGAGCTGTTGCTGCCGTGGTGGCCGACCTTGAGAACGTCGGATTTGAGGTCGCAGCCGTCCTCCACCATGTCGAGCTCGGAGGCGCGCTCCGCGTCGCCGGTCAGCAGAAAGGTATTGGCGCCGTAGGTGAGCTTGAGGACAAGGGAGAAGTCGTTGGGGTCCTCGTAGTTGTCGCGCCGGGGCGCGAGAACCTTGACCGACGCGCTCCCGAGCGAAAATTCCAAATCCACCATGGGCCGCGTCAGAGAGAGCCCGGCGCTTTTGACCGCATTGCGGAAGTTTCTGAACGGATCGCTGTTGTAATGGGTGATCGGGCAGAGCACCTCGCGCACGGGGAAGGAGTACAGCACGCCGGTCAGGCCGCCGACGTGATCCTCGTGGCCGTGGGTGCAGACCAGCTCGTCGAGCTGCTTCACGCCATACTTTTTCAGCACGGACACCACCCGTTGGGAATCTGCAACGTTGCCGCCGTCCACGAGCATATAGTGCCCCTCGCAGCCGACAAGGATGGAATCCGCCTGGCCGACGTCGAGAAACAGAAGAAAAAAGTCGGAGACCGACGCGAGCCGCGCGAGGTTTGGGGGCTCGGACGCCGCGGCCTCTTCCGCCGCCGTTCCGGGCACGGCCGTTTCTGCCGGGACAGGCGAGGCCGGGGACTGCCGCGACGCGGCGCAGCCGGCCAGGATGCCGAACAGCAGAACAAGCGTGAGGAGGAGCGGGGCGAGTCGTTTCATGGCGGAGAAGTCCTTTCGTTCAGGCTGACGGGGGCGCGGGCGGCAGGAATTTTGCGGCGACACGGCGGCTGAAGGGCAGAAAGAACTGGGCCAGCGGCCCTGTGAGGAGCACCGCCGCGACGCTGCCCGCGCCGACCTGCCCGCCGAGCATGAAGCCGAGGCCGAGAAAAACGGCGTCGCACCCGAGCCGCACCCAGCGGAAGGGGCGGCGCAGAGAGTCGCTGAGCACGAGGGCGACGAGATCGTTCGCGCCGGTGCCCGCGTCACTGGAGATGACGAACGTCATGCCGAGCGCAAGGATCGTGCAGCCCACGGCCATCGAAGCGCACCGGAGCGGGAGGGGCGAGCCCCCGTTCACGGCGCCGCGCAGCAGCAGCGTGAAGCCGTCGATGATGGGCCCGCCGAAGAGTGCGCAGACGACGGTACCGATCTTAATATATCCTTTTGTCGTAAAAAACATGACGCCGATGAGCACAACCTGAAGGATGACGTGCATTGTGCCTACGCTGACGCCGAAGGTGCGCGCGAGGCCCTGCACAAAGGTGGTGAAGGGGTCGCTGCCGAGGTCGGCGAGGAGGTAGAGCGTCACCCCAAAATGGGCGACGGCGAGCCCGGCGAGAAGAAAGAGGAGAGCCCTGGCCCAGTCGCGGGCGGTGCGGCCGGAGGTGTCGCTGGCGAAGGTGACGCGGTCGTTCTGCATAGACGGCTCCTTTCTCCGGGAAAACCCGCGGCGCCTGCCGCGTTCCCAAAACAGCTCCGAAATTCTGCTTTTCCGCAGTGGTACATTTCCCTTAGTTTAACAAAACAAAGCCGGAATTGATAGACCTGACGGCCGAAATTTCCGCATGCGCGGGGGATAAAATTTATGCTGAATCTCTCCTGAGGATATGCTATACTTAACCGAAGTTCGAAAAAAATGATTTTTACTTGCTTGGAGGGTATTTATGGAATTTTTGATCTCGGGCGCTCTGTCCGTCACCTGGCAGCAGCTGGTGATGTACGCCGTCGGAGCCCTTTTGATCTATCTGGCAATCGCAAAAGACTTTGAACCTGCGCTGCTGCTGCCGATGGGTTTCGGCGCAATTCTGGTCAACCTGCCCTTGTCCGGCGTGCTCAATCAGATGATGGCCGGCGGCGTGGCCTCGAACGGAATCATCGAGTGGCTGTTTAAAGTCGGAATAGGGACCTCGGAGGCGCTGCCCCTGCTGCTGTTCATCGGCATAGGAGCCATGATCGACTTCGGCCCGCTGCTCTCCAACCCCAAAATGCTGCTCTTCGGCGCGGCGGCACAGTTCGGCATCTTTTTTGCCATGGCGGTGGCCGCGCTGCTGGGCTTCAGCCTGAAGGATGCAGCCTCCATCGGCATCATCGGCGCGGCGGACGGGCCCACGGCGATCCTCGTCTCCCAGGTGCTGCACTCCGGTTACACCGGCGCGATCGCGGTAGCGGCGTATTCGTATATGGCGCTCGTGCCGATCATACAGCCGGCGGCGATCCGGCTTGTTACGACCAAAGCGGAGCGGCGGATCAGGATGCGCTACAATCCCGCCGCCGTCTCCCGGTCGGCGCGCATCCTCTTCCCCATCATTGTCACGATCCTTGCCGGGTTGGTCGCGCCGATGTCCGTCGCGCTGGTGGGCTTCCTGATGTTCGGCAACCTGATCCGCGAGTGCGGCAGGCTCGGCAGCCTGTCGGAGACGGCGCAGAAGGAACTGGCCAATCTGGTTACGCTGCTGCTCGGCCTCACGGTCTCCTTCAGCATGCGCGCGGAGGAGTTTGTCCGGTGGCAGACCCTGCTGATTCTGGGGATCGGCCTGATCGCCTTTACGTTTGACACGTTTGCCGGAGTGCTGTTCGCCAAATTCCTGAACCTGTTCACAAAGAACAAGATCAATCCCATGGTCGGTGCGGCGGGCATTTCGGCGTTTCCCATGTCGGCACGTGTCATCCAGAAGATGGGCCTGAAGGAAGACCCGAACAACCACCTGCTCATGCACGCGGTCGGCGCGAACGTCGCGGGGCAGATCGGCTCCGTCGTTGCGGGCGGTCTGGTGCTGAGCCTGATCATGCGGTATTTATAAGGAGGAACAACAGCCATGAACGAAGTTTTTCTTGCCACGCTGGATATTATGTGGAAGGGCATGGCCGGTATTTTCACGGTCATGATTCTTTTGATGGGTTGTGTCCGGCTCCTTGCGGCCCTTACGAAGGAGAAAAAGGACTGAGCGGAAAAGACGAAAAACGCCGCCTGCGGGGAGTTTCCCGCGGGCGGCGTTCCATATTCGATCCCTCCGGCAGGCGGAGGAGCCGCCGAGGGGCGGAAAAGCGTCAGGAGCAACGCCAAATGTCGGCTTCTCAAAAGCTCTGCGCGCACACGAAATGAATTGATATGCGAAAATAAACTGGGGATCGTCCATATTGGCAACATTGCTTTCTTCGAGGCGGCGAAATATAATAAAAATTGGCGGTGCGAAGATGGACGATATCCCGCTGAAAGAAACAAGCGGCTTAGGTGTAATCACCGACAGTGATATTCGGTCTGGTGATGACATTCTTGATATAGCACACGCTTTTGATGTTTTCGTTCGGATAAATCGCATTTGGATCTGGCCCATACCGCATATAGAAACCTCCCTATTTTTTTCGTATCGGTATGTCGGCCATCATATCATATAAATTGCAAACACTTTTCCAATTTCGAACCGTAGCCGTATTAAATGCCTTGGACATATAGCCGGCCAGTTTTGATTTTCGTATACTTTGGTGGCAAAGAAGATAGCACTCTCTTTTTCCTGCTCGCAGCGTGTCTGAGCCGACATACTTCCTGCAGACGGCTTCGATCTGCGATTGCTCAGGCAGACTATCTAAAAAATAAATATATAGGTGTTCCACTTTAGGGTCGGCCGTTTCGGCAGCAATCATCTCATCTGGCGAGAAAGGCATTTGTGCAATAAGATACTGAATCTCATCCATATTTCTGATGATCACGCCACTTTCAAACTCAAATCGTTTGGCAAAACCAGCGCAGATCTTATTCTGTAAAGAGGTTTCATCAAGATCGGAATCCAAAACCGCATTTCCGCTTTGGACATAGGTTTGAACGTTTTTCAATTCCAGGTCAAGCAGTAATTGCTTCAAGTCGTTCATCTTGACGATGTTTTTGCCACCGACATTGATTCCTCGAAATAACACCACATATTTCATCCGCGTCACTTCTTCCTATGCCTATTTTGCCCAGTTCATGGCTAGCTCTATTTCACCGGTATTTTCATCCGTCTGCTCTTTAGAAACCATGAAAGACTCTCTTAAATAAAAATTGACCGCACGGGTTTTTCCTTGTAGACGTGCAGAGATAACTTCGTGTGGCTTCCCTTTCAATACGCAAGCAAGGATTTTCCAATACCCTGAGACTGACAGTTCCGCTTGATAAAATTCCTGCAATATAATCTTTCATTAACCCTACAAATCCCTGAATGATATTACCATCTTCATAAATGAAGATTTGCGCATCAGGAAGCATTCCTTTGACGGATTCATAATTTTTCCGCCAATAGCTTTCTGGAATGAAATCATGGGCTTCCACATTTGTTTGAAGCCATATTTCCATAATTACATCTAAGTCATCTAATTTAAATTTTCCTATTTAACTCACACCAACAGGCTGGTTTTCAAATATAAAATTTCCCGGGTTCCATGTACACGTTATAATTCCCATAAACATCTATCCTGTACTCTCGCCAAGTCCCAAAACACAAAACATCTATCCTGTACTCTCGTGAAAGCCCGTTATCAATCCTGTTCTCTCGCCAACGGAATCCGACCAGATAGACTGATTTCCATGCACAGGTAAAATCACGTGCTGAGTGTACAGTTTGAAAACCTCAAAGCCACAGAAATGGCTTATTTACTGGGGCTTTTGTAAATTCACTCTTTTACCCTTGACATCAATACCACCGTCTCGACGTGGAACGAGGCAATACAGTAGATTACTACATATACCCTCAATGTTGGCAAAAATCTGATAGCAATATCGTGTCCACAACCTACTGTCTGTACACTTTGGTCAAGTGTTAATTCATCATCAATACCAAGCCTGCATTCCCTTTTCCGGTGTTTCACCATTCTTCAGATGCTTGCAGATTTCACTGACTGCATGGTTTCCATAGTAAATATTGTGTTCTGGTTTCGTTGCCAATTCCACAAAATCCGTAGCGCCTCTTTCACGCTTCATTTGATTGATAGCCTCTGCCATTTCATTGAGTTCTTCCGGTGAAATATCCCGTTCCCAGTCTACTTCCGCGAGTTCCATAACATTGATTTCATTACTGCCCAAATCCACCTCAATGATTCCAGGTCTTAATGCTTCATTGCCTTCCGGGTAATACCAGTATACGAGATGTGTTCCGCTCTTTTCAACCAATTTAAATGTAACCATGCCTTTATTTTTCCCTCATCATTATTTGAACTCTCTCGGAAACGCCGCTTTCCCAAGCTGCCACAGATAACGGTCTCGCTTAGAGTATGTCCATCCGTCCCTATTATCAGAACGCTATGTTTATCGTCTGCTGAGCACTGTTTTTACCAGTCCTGCCGTCGCTCGGCGTCTTTGAATAGGTCGTTTGATACCGGCCGTCACCGTAGTAGGTAATCTTATAATGTTTGCCTTCTTCAGTGATTTCAAATCCGAGGTCCTTGAGTGCCTGTCTGGTTCTCCCGGACATGCCATCGTAATTCTTGAGCAGTCGTTTTAGCTCCTCTGCCTTTGTCTGACTCAGCTTTTGGTAGTCATTGTTCCGAATGATGTCCAGGACTACATCTGCTCTCCGGGATTTCGGCGTGGTTGCTTTCAACGCTTCTGTTAGCGCTGCAAGCAGCAGGTCCTTAATCTCACCTGGATAGAACTCGAATTCATCTCCCATGAACAGGACAGGAACTGTATCCCTGGAATCAAGTTTTGCCTTCAGCCCTTGGTTTTCAAATTGGAGAGCCTCATTTGCCCTGGTTAATTCTTCGACCTGGCGCTGGAGTTTCTTCATCTCATCATCGAAACCGTCAAGTAGAGTATCTGCATCTGCCCGGGCATCATCAAGCGCTTTTTTGCGGATTCTACGTTCTTCTTCGTCGAGCGTATCAATCAGCTTTGTAGCCTCCGCTTCGGCCGCTTTCTGTGCCATCTCGGCGGCCAGACGTTCCTGCCTGTTGCTGATGAGCCTGTCCCGGAGCATAGCATTATTAACGCCCTGCCAGGTGAACAGCGTATCTACCATTTGAGCGTTGCCATACTGGATAACTGCCCTGAACACCTTCTCGGAAAGGAATCGGTCATATCCAACAGCACTGCGATACAAATAGCGTCGATGCTCCGCCGCCTTTGTCGGATAATAAATGCCTATCGCTCCGTAGTATTCGTTATTGTCGGCAGTTTCATCCTTGATCCGCAAATTCGTCGTATTGTTCTTCTGAACCAGGACATGCGCTACACCTTTCAGACGGCTGGAGAGGAAGTTTACATTAACCGGATCTTCATCATAGAAAGTCCGTGAAATATAAACGACAGGAAGACGATAGTGTGATTTCCCGTTGATAACATCCGTGACCAGTTCCAGGTTGTTCTCATCAATTACAATTGGATCCCGTAGGACTGGTAGGTCACCATCCTTCTTTATGTACCCTCTCTCTATAAGCAGAGTAATGAAATGTGGTGTAGAAAACTTCGGGTCTGCATTCAAAGCATCAGCAGTATAACTCCTGTCCAGACGGACTGCCATCTTCATGGAATTAAAGTTCATGACATAGTCTGTATCCCAGACAGCACCATCATCTTCCTTCTTCTCATATCGGATAGCGATAATGTTCTGGTTTCGATATTCTTCTATGTCAAGCCACAGTCCTTCGTTTCCATACCGGATATTTCTTTCGCCATTCCATACCATATCCGGGATGATGTTGTTCTCATGTGGGCTGCCCTGATTCCACTCAATGACGAGCTGGATGAAGGCATCCTTTGTCATTGACTTGTTGATGTCAAGAAGTGTTGAAAATAAAAGCATAGTGCCTCCTCCTTAAGTGCTTCAACTCATATTACAGCACTAACTTTTCAAGTCCTGGAATGGGGATAGTCCCTAATTCTCCCATTAGCTTATCAGCCATGTTTTGATTCTGTTTAACCCCAATACCCTCTTTGTAACACGTGGCAAGAAGATAAATCGACATCGGGTCTCCGTATTTACAGCCCTTAGTAAAACACCGAACAGCTTCATCATAGTCCTCTTTGACGCCTTCTCCGGAGAACAGTAAACTTCCACGCATCCCCGCGACAATACCATACATTGCCGTTATCACAGGCTTATTGTGCTTTTCCGCATCTTCGAAAAGAGAATAACTCCGGGTCAAATATTCATATGCCTTTGCAGAATCCTTTCCTACTCCCTCATCGTCTTCATCTTTTATTCCATTTCTACCGATGCCATTGAAATATAAGAGGCCAAGTTCAGAAACTGCTAACTCATCATCAGACTTCAAGCCGGCGTCATAATACATTGGGACACTGCCCTTAGAATAACCATGTGCAATAGAGTCTTTAACAAGGTCAGCATTAAGTAGAAAAGCAAGGAAACCTGCTGACACAGTTTTATCATCTCGAAGCCATAAGGCCTGTTGAAAGTGCCTCGCGCATTCTTCATAGTCTTCAGAGCCGCAAAGCACTTCAAACATCCCGTATACGAAATGCGCCCTATACCACTCAACTTCTGTGAAGAGATTGATATAGTTCGGCATCAGAGTACCGCTTTTTCTAATTTCTTCGGTTGCCTGGTAAAACATAAATGCTCCAGGCCAATACCCAAGTTTTGCAGCCTCTTTGAAATACTGGAGCGAATCAACAACCGAATCAAGCAACGAATTCAGGTCATCTTTTCCCTTGTGTTCCGAAATAAGATGGTGTCCAAACACGCAGAGTGCCGCAGGATCATTATCATTAGCCAATCGTAAAACTGAATGAACGTGCTTGCGAATCCATGTACGGCATTGATACTCGCTGTCTTGATATTTGAGCAACCCATATTCATATGTAGCCAATGGATCGCCTACATTCATCCCTTTTCGCCAGAACTCAAGGGCATTCTCTTCGTTTTCTTTTATGTGTCCATATCCATTGGCGAAGTACTCTCCCAAGTAGTAGTAAGCCCGTCCTACGCCATTATCTGCGGCCTCCTTAAAAATTAGGAAGGCATCAATCAGTTTCCCTTCTAAGAACAGTTTTTCTGCCTTTTCGTATTTTTCAAAGGCCGCACCATCAACAAGTTCTTTGACAGAAACCTCTTTTGTTTCATAATCCGGGCGAGTAACAAGCAGCAGCGAACTATTCACCGTTTTTTGCCATGACTCAACAGCTTCCAAGCGAGCATTCAGAGAAACATGACTCCGGCAAAGAGCAATAATCTGTTCTCCGTAAATTACAAGAACCTTCTCATCAATGCATTGTTTCTGATATAGAATCTCCACCGCCTTAGAGACATAGACTCCAAGGCGTTCATAATTTCTGTGGATGTCTTCCTTCGTTGCCTTATTTTTACCTGTCACCGTCTTCAGCATCCGCTGAAACCAGTTCTGATCTTTAAGGCTGTCAAACCTGGCATCGGTATCATTAAGCAGAGACACCATGCCCGATATTACGACGCCAACCTCCTGGGTCGGAAGACTTGCATAGTACTCGAAATCGTCCAATGCCTGCTTCGATATTACATTGCCAGCCAACGCTGAAAACTGCTGTTGCTGGGCAAGCATCTGCCCTACGAATCCAACATACTGTGCAGATGCGACCTCCATCGTGTAAGCCAGAGAACCGCAGAAATCCGTAAGCGACTGATAATATGTTGCCTCATTAAGAATCTTCTTGTAATCGCCACGGGCGAACGCCGGAGCGATAACTTTATCAACAGCCGCGCTGACTACGAATGAGACGGGGATCGTAACAAGGCTTGATACCCCCGCAGTCGTAATTGTCGCGGTAACCGGAATCATAATTCCAGCAGCGAATGTCGATGTGACTCCGGCATTGCCTCCGCTCTTCATGATTTCCTTGAGATATTCCCAGGTGCTTAACTTTCCATCTTTCCATTTTTTATAGGAGGCTATGCTTTCAACTCCAGCACTAATAACAAAGCCAACCATTCCAGCTTTTGCCGCCGTTGCACTAACATTCTTGACATCGTATTTTGGAGTTGCCTTCCCGGAACGCATATCTTCCAAACGTTTATCACGAGCCTGCTCTATGGAAGGATTATCTTCGAAGGAAATGACTTCCTCATACCCAAGATCTGACACAGATTCGACCTTCTCGGCATTTGTCACTACCGCCATGTCCTTTGGAGTGTTCTTAAGGTGCGGCGTATTTTTGCTCGTATATGCCTTTAGCTGATACTCTTTATCTGTTCCATTGAGAATGCTATGCTCCGTAATATCACTTCCGGGCCGATTTGCCACATCTCCCGCATCAAAGGTCTTGAATAAATTATTGAAGGACCGACGCTGCGCAGACATCCAATCCCATTCATAGCCCTTGCCTTGAACAACCTTTTTCGCCCAATTTTGTTGTCCCGGCCTCCCCTGCATATAAGTCCGCATATTATCAGCCGAAGCAAAATGACCACTTTTTTCATAATTGCGGTTCATCCAGTTCCAGAATTCAACAGAATCCGTCAGTGTATTACTTTCACTTGCAGCCGTTCCCATTGATGAAAGACGAGTCGAGTTCTCCTGGGCAATAATATCGCTTGTATCCTCCATCATGGAAAACACTTCATCAGGGGAAAATGTTATCTCCTGCACAACAGCTTGTTTAACCGCCGGCTTTTTCTTCTTATTACGATTCCCACTGCTCATATAAGCAAATCTCCCTTATCCCAACAGTGCTTTGATTTTCTTGGCCAGAATATCTTTCCGCTTGTTATAAAACTCCTCGAAATGCTCAATCTCAAGAGATACCCCGTCCGGGATCATGGCCTGCTTGCAGAACTCCGCCCGCTGCTCCTCATTCATATCGTTGTAATAGTCGGTCAGACGCATGCTGTTCTTACTGCCGTTGCTCCTGCCTTCGAGAAGCTGAAGATTCGGCAGCCTGTTCCTGTTGCCGCGCCATCTCCGCCAATCCTCCATTGATACGGATACAGGCTTGTTGCCGTCGAACCTGTCATAGGGATGGAGATGATCCTGTTCGTACTTGAAATTCTTGTTTGTCCAGTCCAGGCAGAGATAGTACAATGCGTCCCCGGCAACACGGTTGCCTTTCTCGGCATTCAGGATATCCTCGATCTTGCCATCGGTCACACGGAGGTCGGTTATCTGGTCAAGCATATCAATAGTAATTTCATAATCATAGCTGTTGATATTGCTCTTCATCTGCTGCAGCTTGCTGGTCGTGCCAGACTGGAAATATGTAAACAGTATGGCTCTCATTAGATACGCTCTGATTGCCTCTGTGTTGTTCTCGAAGTTATCCGGGTTGTAGTAAATGTAATACATCACCGGGAGAAGGACGTTCCAGCTGCTCGAAAAACGGCTGACTTCGATTCGAAAGCCTTTTAATACCTTTTCCAAATTCTTCAGTGCCTTCTTGAATGCAGACCAGTTGTTCTTCAATTCCTCTGCAATTGTCCGGCTTATCGTGGACTTTACGACATCGCCATAAAGCATTAGAGCAGATCTGATAATAAAGTCCGTTCCAAATCCGCTGTAGGAATCTACGAGAATCTTACCGAACTCCGTCTTCGCACTTGGCCAGTAAGCCTCCAGGATAGACATTGTGATCTCTGCCTTTTTTAACGGCTTACCGCCGCTGTTGAAACGCACGAACATTTCAAGGGCATCATCCTGGTTCATATCATAAATTTCGGTATATCGGATCAATTTCTCTTCAAAAATTTTTTGATAGAGCTTGCCGAGAATATTACGGGCGTATTCCTTGCTGTCCGTAGGTACATTGGCAATGGCATCCTCTATTGCCTTGCCCCTGGTTTCCTCGTTCTGGAATTTCTCCTGCAGTATGTTCCGCAATTCAAATTGCGTAGGACTGAGTCTTCCTATCCTCTCGCTGAATTTGATATCGAACTTCTTGCTGTTATACTCTTCTTCATCGACATCCAGCTTATTCTTGTTAAGTTCAATGAGCAGCTTAGTGACGGTACCTCCGACACCGACCTTACGGGCATATTTCTGACGGATGTAAGAATCTCCGAAAAGGGAAAGGAAAAGAGATGTCAGACGCTGCTGGCCATCAAGGATAGCGGTATCCGTAACACTGACGTCGATATCGGTCAGTTCATAATTGACGCTGTCAGCCTGCTTGCGATTATCGAAGGTGATCTCTGTAAGGAAATTGCAGAAATAGGTGTCCCAAGTAATGTTGTTGTCATCCACATGCCAGAACAAGAACGTCGCGATTGGGTAATCCAAGAGAATAGAATCCCACAGCTTTTCTATCTGCTCCATGCTCCATACGAACTGTCTCTGGAACGCAGGCATGACGTATTTGCCATCCCGTATATTCATCATTGCTTCATAGATAGTAATACCGTCATCCTTCAGCGTACTCATTTTCTGTATCTCCTAACATTATTCTTCGTTATCGGCTGCTTTATTTCGCCAGTTCTTATAACGGCCGCTCTTGACTCTGCCGTCCCTGGGTTTCTCGGTGTCTTCCGGGATAGCCCACTGCGTTCCGAATTTCAAAGCGCCATCAATTTTGTCCTGTGAGCATAAGGTTTGTACCCATCGCACTGAAACGCCCCACTTTTTGGCGGCTTCTTTTATCGTCATATACCCGGTCATCTCAAAAACCTTTCTTTCAATATGAGAAACAAGCTTACGAAATATATTGTATGCGTTTGGACGCATTTTGTCAATATAGACGACTTCCATCTACTCCCTTGAAAACGCAAAAATGGGACACCCAGAATTTCTCCCGGATGCCCCGTGCGCGCTTCGCCTTCATGCCTCGACCACTGTTTCAAGGCCGGACTTGAATTTCACCGTGAAATGGTCATCATCGACTGTGATCCGCTCGATCAGTCTGCGAGCATAGTCCTCGTCATATTCTTCAATCTGTCCTGAGAGCCCGTCCAGGAACATTTCCAACTCGGCTATCCGGCTCTTTGCTCCGTCATTGTTGGCATCTTCGAGGCGAAGGCGGTGTTTCTCGTCCCGGAGAGTCTCAATTTTATCGGCTATGGAATCGAACCCCTTCTTGGCGTTAGCGTTGCGGAGAAGCTCCTTCTGCTGTTTTTCAAGTTCAGCGTCAATCTCTGCAATCCGCGCACTGTTCCTGTTGCTGAGCGCCCTCTCCACGCTCTCCTTTAAAGCGGGGAGGAAGGTGTCCTTCTCGGTAAGGGCCTGGTTGATTGCCCTGACCACCACCTCCTGGAGAAGGTCTTCCGTGATAGTCCTTGCCGGACAGTTAATATCATTGTCCTTCTTGTGCAGACGGCTCACGCACCGCCAGACGATTTTTTTCGTCCCCCGGATATCCCAATGGGTTCGCTGATAGAAATCGCCGCAATGTGCGCAGTAGACAATGCTCGACAATGCGTACTTTCCGCTGTAGATCCTGCGTCTGCCAGTCGATGTTTCAAGGTGTGCCCTGCGGACTATCTCTTCCTGCACCCGCATAAAAATCTCCTTCGGAATAATCGCCGGATGGCTGTCCTCAACGTAGTACTGCGGAGCGATGCCGTTGTTCTGCACCCGTTTCTTCGTGAGGAAGTCTGTGGTGACCGTCTTCTGCAGGAGTGCGTCACCCATATATTTCTCGTTCATGAGAATCTTGCGGAGCGTCGTGGCAAGCCAGTAGCTGCTGCCGGCAGCCGTCCTGATGCCGTCCTCTTCAAGGCCGTGGCCGATCTGGTAGTAGCTGCTGCCTTCCAGGTACTCACGGTAGATGCGTTTCACGACCTCCGCTTCCTCTGGGTTTATGACCAGGTTGCCGTCCTTATCTTTGTCATAGCCAAGGAATCTGTTCGTGCAGACCTGCACTTTGCCCTGCTGGTAGCGGTACTGGAGTCCGAGCCTGACGTTCTGCGAGAGGCTCTGGCTTTCCTGCTGGGCAAGGGATGCCATAATCGTCAGCATAACCTCGCCTTTGGCATCCAGCGTATTGATTGACTCCTTCTCGAAGTAGACAGCGATGTTCTTATCCTTCAGCTTACGGATGTACTTGAGGCAGTCCAGCGTATTCCTTGCGAAACGGCTGATTGATTTGGTGACGACCATGTCGATTTTTCCGTTCATGCAGTCATCGATCATGCGGTTGAAATCCTCGCGTTTTTTGGTGTTCGTCCCCGAGATCCCGTCATCGGCATAGATCCCTGCGAACTCCCACGCGGGGTTCTTCTTGATGTACTCCGTATAATGTCCGACCTGGGTTTCATAACTGGTAGCCTGCTCGTCTGTATCTGTGGAAACACGGCAATAAGCCGCCACCCGGATTTTCGGTGCTTCTTCGCCCGGCGTCCGGCTGCCCACCCTTTGACGGGCGGGTATCATTGTAATTGTCGACATTTTTATTCCTCGCTTTCTATAAGGCTGTATGCGTACTCGGCCTGCTTGTACGGATCCCTGATTCTCTTGATGTCCGGCTTCGTGTGGAAAGCCGCCGGCACATCCATTTTTGCCTTTTCCGTCCTTTTGTAATTTCTTCCAAGCGTGTCTATCCGTCTGCGGTACTCCGCCTCCGCCGCATCAAATGTTTCCCTGCTGATCAGAGGGGGATAGAAGTCGTCCCCAAGATAGTACCTGTTCCGCAGCATCCGTTTGACCGACGCGTGGTACAATGTGAATCCGTTGTTCAATGCGCACTTCGCATAGGAAACGCCATCCAGGAAGTCACGGAAGACGCCCCTGACCTGGGCCGCCTGTTCCTCGTCGATGACGGCGGTACCGTTGATAACCTTATAGCCGTATGGCATGTGTCCCTGTCTCATTTCAAAATCCTTTCCCGGAGGTTCAGTCCGCATTTCAGATGGAAGGTGAGTTCTTCGTCCGAATGTACTGTAATTCGTTCAAGGAAGCGCTCAACCAATTGCCCGTCGAATCCATCCGTCATCTGTGCCTTGCATGTGTAATGCAGGAGTTCAACAATCTCTGCGATATGCCGGGCACTCCCGTTCATTGATTTTATGAGTTGTTCTTTTTTGGCGGCAAGCGCCTCGTTCTCCGCTCCGATTCCACTGTTCTCTTTTGCAAAGACCGCCGGCTCAAGGTAACCTTTCGCCATGATGTCCCTGAGTGTCTGTTTCCGCTCAGTATTTCGTTCAAGCTGGCGGTCGATGGCTTTCATCTCCCTTAACGCGTCATCGTGGCTTTCACCTTTGAGATTTTCCAGCAGGTCATTTAGGACAGGTTTCCTGCCATAGATCAGCTTGTTCATCATCATAGTGAATGTCCGCTCAAGCGCATCCTCCCTCACTGCCTTCATCCCGCAGTGCGTGATGTCAGTAATGTGTTCCTGGCAGACCCAGGAGGCGTACTTAATATTTCCGGTGTTGTTCATTCTCCGTTTGAAAGATGAGCCGCATTCCCCGCAGGTGATCTTGCCTGAAAAAGGATAGCGGTTCTGGTATTTAGGGTCTGCCTTTACGATGTTCTTTTCTTTCGCGTGCCGTTCGATCATCTTCGCCACCGCTTCAAAGTCATCCCTGCTTACAATGGGTTCGTGATGTCCTTCCATGAAGAACTGGTCCATCTCGCCTTTGTTGTTGTGACGTTTGAACTGGAAGTCCGTAAAGGTCTTCTGGAAAAGACAGTCTCCGGTGTATTTTTCATTTCTCAGGATTCCCCGGACGGTAGATGCCGTCCAATGCCCATGCCTGCGTGTGGGTATCTGCTTTTCATTGAGTTCCCTCGCAAGCTGGTGGCTGCTCTTGCCGGAAAGCGTCCCCTCGAAGAGATATCGCACCCATTTTGCCTCCTCTTCCACAATGGAAATGATTCCGTCACTCGTGTGGTAACCGTAGGGGACATAACCCAACTTGAATGTACCGTTTTCAAAGCGGTCCCTGATGCTCCATTTTTCGTTTTCGGAAATGGACACGGACTCGCTCTCGGCAAGACTGCTCATGATTGAAAGCAGCAGTTCCGATTCCATCGAGCCTGTGTCCAGGTTCTCTTTCTCAAAGTAAACCGGGATGTCCATGGCGAGAAGCTTTCTTACAAGTTCCAGGCAGTCGGCGGTATTTCTTGCGAACCGGCTGAGCGATTTGGTAACGATGTAATCAATCTTCCCGTCCTCGCAGTCCCTGATCATCTGCATCAGCGCCGGCCGGAGTTCCTTCTTCGTACCGGTGATGCCCTCGTCATAGTAGAGGCCGGCGAATTTCCAGTCGGGATTGGCACTGATGTACTCCTCATAATGGCTCTTCTGGGTGTCCAGGCTTACAAGCTGGTCTTCCATGTCTGTGGAGACCCTGCAGTACGCCGCCACACGGCGCTTCCCACTGATTTCGCGTACCTCTGAAGGTTCGATCTTTGTAATTGCCTTCATATTAAAGTCCTCCTTCCGCATGTGACATGTTCCCGTAAACAGCCTGATATAGCAACTCATTTTTCAAAGAATAGCTGCCAGAAACGGGGAGAAAACAAGGCGGTTCTCGATCATGATTTTGTCGAATTCATCAACGGTTATCCGACCCGTTTCCACCATCATCCGGGCAGTCTGTCCGGCCAGGATAAAATAAAATTCATTCATCAGCTGTTCCTGGGTGAACCAGTGCTCCGGAACAATGACGTTAAGGGCCGGTCCCACGATCTTGGTCACAAGCATACATTCCATCTCCTTCCCGCGCCCCTGCCGCCATGAAAGGCAGAACCGGCGCAGTGAGCATATTCCCGTAGAACAAGGCACATAGCAACGTCATTTTTCAATATAGGGCGGCAAGATACGGAGAAAAAGATTTCCGGCATTCCTCCATGATCTTGTTGAATTCATCCTCTGTGATGAGTTCCTTTTCCAGCAGCTTCTTCATGACCTTTCCGGCGCGGATATAATTGCACTCGGCCTGCAGCTGCTCCGGGGTAAGGTCATGTTCCGGACGGGCATAAGTTCTGACCGGGGTAGTGATTTTCGTAACCAGCATGTTCTCGTTCTCCTCTCTGAGGAAACCTGTCTTCCTCTGTTACATGCCGAGAAAATCAACCCCCCGTATAAGGGCATAAAAAAAGCGCCTGCAGGCATCCGAAGACACCCACAGGCTGTGGCCTGGCTGATATTTACCTCAAGATTTCGTTCACGTGCCTCTGCACGGCGCTGTAATCGTATCCGGCTGCGGTCAAACGTTCCTTACGATCCTGCCCGTTGCCCCACTTGCCTTGGATGACCTCCCTGGCAAGCTCATCCACAGACTTGGATTTCTGCCTGCAGAGTTCGTTGACCCTTGCCTGGACAGCACCGTAGTCGTATCCGGCTGCGGTCAGACGGTTTTTCCTGTCATCTCCGTTGCCCCATTTTCCGGCGAGGACTTCCTTCGCAAGTTCTTCTACCGGTTTTTCAGGTGACGGTGCGAGGGCAGCCGGTTCAGCAGGATAGTTCTCATACTCTGGTCTTGCGAACCCGCGGATGTAACCCCAGGCAACAGGGATTGTGCGGTATCCGACAGCTTCGCCCCTGTTGCCTTCAATTACAGTAATGCTGTCGTCTTTTACCCCGGTTACAACTCCAATATGGTCTGAATAACCGTCATTCGGCTGGTTGGAATCATTCCAGTTATAGAGAATAATGTCTCCGCGTCTGGGTGTGATTGTGCCGTCCTCAATCCAGATTCCTTTGGATTTAAAAATCTCCACATGTTCCTCGCATCCACACTCCGTTCCGATGAGGTCGGTCATTCCAGCTTTCACCGCTGCCGCGGAAACACAGGTGTCGCACCACTCATCCGTGTACTTCACGGCATACCCTCTTGCCAATGGCTTGTGACTGTTGTAGGTGTCGATAATCGTCCTGAACTTTCCGTTTGCCTCGGAGTATCCGTTCCAGCCTTCCATCACGGAAACGAATGCATCCGCAGTCCGCGTCCCGGTCTTTGCTGGAGAAGTATCCGTACTGCCACCGAACTTCTTATAGCCGTTGAAACCTCCGCTCACGATTACGGAAGGAAAGTCCTGATAAGACCAGTCCATATCCACGCGGCCATTGATGCCGGGAACGGAGCCATTGGAGCTTTGCTGCCAGATTCCGCAGGAGCCTTCATAGCTGCAGGCATCGGCCCACTGGGCGCACCAGTAGCAGTAACGTTTGCGGACAGCATCCGTCACAACAGATCCCGCGAAGGATGCTGAAGTATAAAAACCGGCAAAGTATCCGGCAGCCTCCAGCCTGTCGCAGAAAGTTTTGATCAGACCGGAGCAGAAATCCGTCCCGGCTTCGATCTGCTTCTTTTCCTCCATGTCGAAGAAAACAGGATAGTCAAACTGCTTCCCGGCAAGAACAGCCAGGAACATTTCTGCTTCCTGCGCGGCCTCGGAAAAGCTGTCTGCATAGCTGTACCAGTAAGCGCCGACGTGAAGCCCGGCAGCTTTTGCTTTTCTGTAATTTTCTTCAAAGTACTTGTCTTTTGAGCTTGTACCGTAGCCTGCGCGGATGATCACGAAATCCACTCCGCTGTTCCTGACAGCGTTGAAATCAATCGCGCCCTGCCATACCGATACATCAATTCCTTTTGTAGCCATGTTATTTTTCCTCCTTATCCGTGTCTTTTTCATCACGGTTATGCAGCTGCTCCAGTACTTCTTTCAGCTTTCCCGGAATCGGAAGACTGAGGTGGGCAGCATTTTCAATCAGGGACAGACCTTCATTCGAGATGTAAAAGAAAATGACTGCCGTCCGCAGGACACCGACTTGTCCGAGCACATTGATGTCGATGACGTTTGCGATGCCGACCAGAATGAAGATCAGCACCTTGCGGCAGATGCCGCGAAAGCCGACCGCCGAGGAGAGCTTCTTGTCGCTGATCGCACCCATGACACCGGTGATGTAGTCGCAGATGACGAAAATCAGCAGCGCATAGAGCAGGCCGTCGCAGCCGCCAAGAAAGTAGCCAAGCCAGCCGCCGACAGCGGCAAAAACGAGTTGTAACGTGTTCCAGAATTCTTTCATGAGTAATTCCTCCTTTGATTTTTTACATGAAAAAGGCGGCCTCCCGCAGGAAGTCGCCCAGTGCATACAGATTGTTGTTTACGACTGCGTCTCCGTCAGCGTATAGGTGATTTTCATCGTCTTGTCCGCCGTTTTGATGACCGGAGTCGCCAGGTTGTTGATGGTCGCAAGATATGGCGTATACAGATACAGATCCTTGTAGAAGTAATAGTTGCCATAGGAGCAGTAGTATTCCTGATAGGCGAAGGTCTTATATCTTGCCATAGATTTTCTGCCCCATCTTGCATAATCGTTTGACTGGAGATTACGGACATGCAGCTTCGGTTCGCCGTTTAAGTAATACCAGTCGTTAATCACGACATCATCGTCAATGAGGAAGGTATGCAGGCTTGAGCTGTTGTAGGACGCATTGGGCACGACCTCAATATTAGCCACGCTGGTCGTATCAATTCGATAGACTGTATTTCCAATAGCAAACATGAGCCACTTCCCACTTATGCCGATATGACTGATTTCTGAGGTGTTCGCGGGCAGGATGATTTTTTGCGTGGTTGCCTTTTCTGCACTTACGGTATCGAGAAACCATTCGTAGCTTTCGTGATTGTAATAATCCGTGCTGCCGGAGGAATAGCTGTATTTCTGATTGTCCCTCCGGCTGATTCCATACCAGTTGCCATCTGCGGCATGGAACAGATATGGAAAAGCATCGCTGGAATTGTTATAGGGAGCAACCGTCCCGTCCTTGTTCCCTCCGCTATAGGCATACCAGTATGGATAGTGGTTCAGCTCGATTGTTTTTTCTTCCACTGCATCCGTAGCAACTAAGCTGTATGGCCGCTGCATAAGTCTGGCATGGAGATAATCCTCCGATACCTTTCTCAGGGTAACCGAGGTTGAATTATAAACAGGGATCATCTCCAGACGATAACCGTCTTTGATATATGTCCGGTGGTTCTCCTGATAATTGCTCTGGTTTCCTGGTATGTTTGAAATGACGTTATCGCTTTTTAAACGCACAAAGTAATTGCTGTCATACTGCGTTCCTTTGCCAGCCAGTACATTCGTGAGGGAAATACAGGATATTGTCCCGTTCGCCTGCGAGGTCGCAAAGTCCCAGACATATTTGAAACCGCCATCCACAGTTTTGCTTTCTGTAAGGTTTCTGCTGCCGCGCCGGATGTCCTCCGTATTGTTCGCGTCATTGGACGCGTATCCTATGAGCGGATTGTCGAGCGGTGCATAGATATTTGCAGGATCTTCCTCAACCGGATTCTGATATAGCAGGAGTCCGCCCGTCAGCCTGCTGTAGATTGGCAGCATCCAGTCCTCGCCATATTTACCGTCGAAGTAGGGATTGTTAAACATGGCTCCCTGGATATTGGTATTTAAGATGTCCGCGATTGCCTCTGTTACAAGGTTCTCATCCCGGTATATTTCTTTTTTGCCCGTGTGGACGTCTGTCAGTTCTATTGTGCTTTTTCCCTTGAGCATGTTTATTCCTCCCTGTTCAGATAGTCGGTTGTGATCGCCTTCACAAAGCCCGCTTCTCCGCTGATCACAAAGCGGTACATAAGCTGCCCGGTGATGGCCTTTTCCGACCATGCATCGGTTGAGATGGCTTCCAGCGCGGCCTTGGACATGCCGGATTTCTCCTCAGAAAGCTGCGCCCATTCCGTTCCGGTATATGTCCACCAAGCTTTCCCAGCATCAAATGATACGGCAAGGAGTGTGGCGTCATCGCAGTCGGCGGTTACCTTTTCAATGCCAAGAATAGAAGCATCGGACATGTCGATGTTTTCCGAGTAGATGACCTGCGGCTTCGGGATTCCGGTGTAACTTGCCTGAAAGGGCGGGAACCGGTTATTGGAATCATGCCAGTAAAGGATGGTCGGGTCTTTCAGGGAAAGAAGCAAAGCACCATCCGGGATTTCCTGTACGCCATTTGTCTCGAATATCTCTGCGGTCAGATCGGTATCCGTCAGTTTGGAAAGCGCTCCATTTGAAACCGTGTATAAGGCTTTTGTGGCATCCGTGATGAGGTACCTGCGGTTATATGGGTCAAGCAGCACTGGAAGGTCGTTTGACTGAACGAAGGCTGTCCCGGTTGCGTCCTGATGCAAAAATGAGAGATTCGACCCGGCTGCTGGCGTAAAGGAGATTGAACCTGATGTGGTAACCAGAGCGGATTCGCCAAGGTAAGCAGTATTCGTCGGCAGCGTTTCAAAATGCAGGACAATGTCCCCGGTATCAAGAAGCAGCAGATCCCAGACAAGCCTTACATCCTCTGTGGTCACGCTGTAGTTGGCATAGCCCTCCCAGCGGATGCGCAGAAATTTATAGTGGTTATAGATCGTTCCTTCCTCACGTCGGATTGTCCATACCTTTGCATCACGCCTGCAGACTTTGACCTGTTCGGTATTGCTGCCAATGCCCATCCACGAGTTGCCATTTACATAGATGTTTTCTGCAGCAACAGAATTGTAGATAAACCAGCTGACACCAGTCAGGGTATCGGTGCCATCATCGTTGCCAGAGTTGTCGCGGATGATGGCCATATTTTCTGTTGTGGCCAGAAGCTCTTTAATAGAAAAGTAATCAGCCATTTTGTACCTCCAATTCTGATACCGATTCAAATGCCGTAAAGTCAAGCGGATAGGCTGCAAGACTGCCGCGGTCTATTTCGCGGCTTTCACCTGTTATCGTTTCTTTGTAGCTGGTCTTTAGGATGACCTTGCCGTCTGTAAGCATGGTGTATGCCGTACCGGTTAGCTTCTTCGCAGGCTGCATATTGCCGTCAATAAACGGATCTGTCTTAAACGGCTCAATCGTGATGCCCGTCAGCGTATCAAAGTCGGCGGTAGAAATCGTAAGCGAGTCCATGCGGCCACGGTTAAGAGCACGTTCAGTTCCTCCGGAGATGGTGTATGCCTGCCGGAGCGTGAACTGCGTATCGTCGGTCACATAAACTTTGCTGTAGCGCATCTTTTGCTTATCACTGACATCAATTACGTCATGAACAATCGGTGCAAAGATTCTCAGCTGATCAGCAATCTCAAGTAGCGGCATACCGGTAAAAGCAAACTTTGAAATACTCTCTGTGATGCCTGCAGGCTCCGGTGTCAAAAGGGCCATTTCAAGAACTGCAGCAAGAGGAAGCGTCTGCATCCCGGCAAAAACAATCGGGAGGTATTCATCGCTTACTTCAATGCGCCCGTTCCATCTGTCCTGCGCGCCTAAGCCCTGGCCGGTAATGGAAGCAATAATGCCCTGTGCCTGTATGACCGCAGATCCGGGTGCAACCGAAATCCAAACTTCAAAGGTATGCAGCGTTTTTTCCTGCATGTCGAGAAGCGGGTAAAACAGGTTCAGGATGTGGTCGCCGCTGTGCCAGGTTTCCATCGGATGGAATTCTTCTACCTCATGCCCATCCACCACATAGGTAACCGTAACAACCGATTGACCATCTTCCTCCCAGGAAACAGGGACGGTGACCGTGGTAGCCAGTTCCCTGTTTTCGGTTTTGGTATTACCGTCTGCATCCTTTGTATCCTCGGGTAGGATGGTCGTGCCTGTTCCGGTCGCCGTGACCGCGCGTTTCAAAGAAGCTGCAGTAACTTGCAGGAGAACGGCTGCTTTGAATTCACAGTCGGTTTCTTCCTGCGTGGCGAGTTCAATGTTTACAATCTCGACCTTGTCTGCGCCGAGCGTATACGCCATCGCATTCACATAGGAATAGGTCGCCATCTTTGTGGCCTCAACAGAATTGGTCAGCCCGGAGATATCCTTATCGTTCTTACTCTTGGCTTCTGAAAGGCGTGGATTTTTGCCGACACATTTGAGGGAGCACTTTCCGTTGACCTTGACTGTAATGGATGTGATTGCTGCAATCTTTGTGGCATCTGCCTGGCCTCCGGTAAAGGTGAGTACATCACCTGGGTCGAGTGCCGGATCTCCGATGGTTTCAGAATCGAAAGGCACATAATTGATTACGGAAATGGCATTCAGGATATTTTTAAGGATGCGGGTTCTGGTTTCATCAAGGCCAAATTGGAGCAAGGGATTAACCGCAAGGTTCATCGTCAGCCCGTCATCCGGGTCAAGCGCATAGTATTCTGCCGTATTCGTGCGCCGGTTTGTTGAACTAATAGCCGTATATCTGGTGACGAAATCAGAAAAGCTGGAAGAATACCGGTGTGTGCTGTTTACGCTACAGACCGGGCTTTCACCGTATTTTACAAGCTGCAGCTTTCCATCCCGGTTAATGAAGGCAAAGCAGCCAAGCGCCTGAGAAAGATAATGAAGGAAATCCCGCCAGGTTTCGATATCATTGTCCGGATAGACGCCGAGAAGTTCAGTGCCATTTGGCAGAGCTTCAATTTCTGCTTGCGTCTGTGCAAGGCTGACCTTGCAGTCGTTACACATGATGTTTAGAAAATCATATGGATAACCGCTGGACTGTTCTTTTTTATAGGCTTTTTCAAAGCGCAGCATTCCATCATAGGCCTTGAGTTCCAGCGTCCGTATTTTCCGGTTTGCCTCCGCCACATAAAAGATTCCCATCGGGATATCCTCGACATTCCCATCCGGAAGTGCCATGTGGAAATCCAATGCAATCTGTGCGTCCTCTAATGAGTAACGGTCAACGTCTGAGAAAAGGGATATGCCAAGTTCCGCAGAATAGACGGAGCCGAGCTCTATTTCAGATGTCCCGGAGCACTGTCTTGTAATATAGCCGGAGCCCTTGACAATGTCCTTATTGACAAACGGATAGTTTTTCCCGGTTGCTGTGGTGATGTTCCCAGACCATGTAAAGGAGCGGGCATTTTCTTGTACTGCTGTCTTGTATAGATCAGATACGGGATACATAGCGCCGCTCCTTTCTCATCAATATTCCTTCAGTTCAAAGCTGACTTTCCATAGTCCTTTTCTGCTGGTGTCGTGTGCAAGGGAAGCTTTGAAACCGTCGATGTACATTTCTCTGGTCTCCCTGACCATTGTTTCTGTATTAAAAAAGTTGACTGCGAGCTTTGGCTTCCCACGCATCGCGGACAGCTTTTTAAGCCACGCCGGTGATACCTGAAAGGAGACGGATATCTGGGCAACACCGGATCGCACGATGTCGCGCTGAGTCGTACCGGCTTCCGTTTCCCCGGAACTGTCTGCCTCCACATCGGAAAGCGCCAGATCATAGGAAACAGGAAGCGGCATGTCTGTGCCATCGATATTTAAATATTGTGTAAATGCCATCATCTGCCTCCTGACCGGAGCGCCATCCGCTGCTGGGCGGTAATAATAGTTTCATCCAGCAGGGTTCCTCCAAGGTAAACTGGAATGGTAATGTCACCTCCGCCGCCCACATTTTCAAGAGCTGCAGAGAGCGCGTTTACCATCGTGCCGGTCTGGCTTGCTACGGCATTCTGAATCATGGCCTGCAGGGACGAAACGCCGACGACGGCTTCCGCACCGGCCTCACCTCCGGCAAGCAGGCTGTTTCCGCTCATCCCGAAGATGGTCGGTGAATCCAGAATCATGCCGTTTCCCATTGCCTTCTTATACCAGTCCACAGAGAAATGCGGGATGGACGGCGGGTCGAGCGAGAAGCTGCCGGAAATAGAAAAGTGCGGCAGCTTGATCTTCGGCAGTTCCCAGTTGAAATTGAAGATGCCCTTGAGCTTATCTACAATCCCGGATACAAAGCTCCAGATGCCGTTGAACACGCTGCTGAACACATCCTTAATGCCGTTCAGAATTCCGGAGATCGTGTTGTGGATTGCGTTGAAGGCTGTGGAGATGCCGGTCTGCATGGCATTCACCACGCCCATGACCACGCTCTTGATGCCGTTCCAAACAGTGGTGAAAACCGTATGGATTGCATTGAAAACCGTACTGGTAACCGTTTGGATGGTATTCCATGCCGTTGTAATAAAGGTCTGAATTGCGCTGACCACTATGGTTACTACCGTTTTTATGGCGTTCCAGATGGTAGTGACAACGACACTGATCGCCGTCAGAACGGTTGTAATGATCGTCTTGTAAATTTCAAAGTAGGTCGTCACGACGAGCTGAATCGCGGTAAAGATGGTTTCAAAGAAAGTCTTGATCCCGCTCCAGATCGTAGAGATTACCATCTGGATTGCCGTCATGACAGTTTCAACCGTAGTCTTGATGGTATTCCATGCATTCGTCAGGAACGTGCCGATGGCTGTGACGACGGTTGTAAATACCGTCTGGATTTCCTGCCAGATGGTGACGAAGAAATCTTTGATTGCCGTGAACACAGTAAGGACGGTCTGTTTGATACCTTCCCATAGGTCAATCCAGAACTGCCGGAAGCCGTCGCAGTTATTCCAAAGATAAATGAATGCCGCGACCAGCGCAGCGATTGCCGCAATAATCAGGATGATCGGGTTTGCCAGCATGACTGCGTTCAAGGCCCCGAACACCGGAGTAAGGGTTCCGATGACGGAGGTGATGGTACCGACTGCCGAGATGACCTTGCCGATGACCACCAGAAGTGGCCCGATTGCAGCTGCAATCAGCGCGACCTTGATGATGACCTGCTGTACCGGTTCAGGGATGCCGCTCCAGATCTGCGAGAATGATTTCAGGGCATTGGAGATGTCCTTCAGCACCGGCGCAAGGACGGAAGCAAGGCTGTTTCCGATGTCGGCACCGGTTTCCTTCAGGGAGTTCATGGTCATCTTGAACTGGTCAATCGGGTCGAGCGTTTCATTGAAGGTGTTCTCGACGCTCCCGGAGAAGTTGCCGAGGGAGCCGGACAGATTGTCAAGGTTCAGTTTTCCCGTTGCGCAGGCATTGTAGATTGCTGCGCCTGCCTTACTTCCGAAAAGGTCATAGGCTGCCTGCAGCTTTTCCGTTTCAGAGCCGTTGCCCTTCATGGTGGTGGAGAAACCGGCAATCGCCTGATCCAGCGTCTTGCCGTCTTTCGTCGCGTTCTTCATTGCAGTCTTTAGGCCCATCATGGCTGCCGAGGTATCAAGACCGGACATCTCGACCATGCCCATGAAGCCTGCGGCCTGCTGTGAATTCAGCCCCAGCTCTTTAAGCTGCACCGCGTTTGTCTGCAGGGCGGAAGCCAGCGTATCCATGTCGATGCCGGTTGCCTGTCCGGTCGCGTTCATGGCATCCAGCAGATCGCCTGCGTCCGAGGCATCCTGTCCGAAGGCATTCAGTACGCCGGAGACATTATCCACGGAGGTGGAAACATCCGTATTGTTCAGGTCAGCAAACTTGATGAATTTCCCGGAGAGATCGTCCAGCGCCTGTCCGGTCAAGCCAAAACGTGTGTTGACTTCACCGACAGCGGCACCGGCGGTCTCAAAGTCGGTCGGGATTTCCGTTGCAAGGTCTTTGACGGTCTGGTTCATGTCTTCCAAGGTCTGACCGGTCGCGCCGGTTTTCTGCTCGACGATATCAAGACCGGAATCCACCTCGCTGAAAGCAGCCAGAGAGGCCGCGCCGACCGCCACAATCGGAGCCGTCACGTGTGTGGTCAGTCCTTCACCGACCTCGGAGATTTTGCCGCCAACCTCCTGCATCTTGCTGCCAGCCTGTTTCAGGGTGGCGGATACGCTGGTGTCGGTTTTCTTGCATTGCTGCTCCAGACCTTTAAGTTCCTGCTCGGTGGCGATGATCTCACGCTGCCATGCATCATACTGTTCCTGCGTGACGGAGCCGTTTTTCAGGCCCGCGTCCATCTGATCCTGCACGGATTTTAACTGCGTGAGTTTCTCTTTTGTCTCGCCGACTGCCTGTGACAGGAGTTTCTGTTTTTGCGAGAGCAGCTCGGAATTGGTAGGGTCAAGCTTTAACAGGCGGTTGACGTCCGTAAGCTGCGACTGTGTGTTTCGGATCTCTTTGTTGACGCCGGAGAGGGCTTTGGAAAGGCCGGTCGTATCGCCGCCGATTTCCACTGTGATTCCTTTGATTCTGTCAGCCATGCGATGACCTCCTTCCCTTGGTTAAAATTGATCCATCTGTTCCTGCGTTGCTTTTGCGGGCCAGTCGTAGCTGTCATTACTCATTTCCGAGTACATGTCATTGACTGTACCGATGGTGAGCAGGTCGAGCTCGGAAATAGAAAGCCCGATTTGCACACAGCGGAGCAGGAACAGTGGCGTCGTCATTTCGCGTTCAGTTTCATAAGGTTTTTTTTAGACTCGACCTCCGTCTCCACATTCAGCCCCCACAGCGAAATGATCTGCGGCAGGATTTCATAAATGGAGAAGGTATTGAACTCATCAAGCCATTCCTCCGGAGTGTCCGGGATATCCGGATTCTTATGCTTGGCCATAAGCCAGGCGATGTTCTCGAAAAGCTCCAGACTGAAGGTATCCAGATCCGATTCCTGCGGATTGGCTTCGTCGATGCCTTTCTGCAGCTGGTTCAGATCCTTGTAGATATCCCGGTGGAATTTGTTCCTGTACAAACGAGGAATGGCGGCAGAGGCACGGAATTCGACCGGCTTGCCGTCAATCTCGATGGTTTTTGTAACTGCCATAGTGCTGCCTCCTTATGCTGTCTGCGAGCTGGTCTTGGAAGACGTTGTCGCAGTGGTGCTGGTGCTTGTGCTGGTACTGGCGGCGGCGGTCGTAGTGGTGGTCTTATCCTGCGGTTCATAGACCTTGGTGTACCAGTTGTTGTAGGTTTCCTCGCTGGTGTTCGTACCGGTTTTGACCTTTACCAGCCCGCTCGGAAGCGGCGAAACAGTAAGCGAGAGCTTCTCCGTCTTGACTTCCTTCTTGTCCTCTGTGGTATCGCCCTCCATCGAAGGTCTGGTCGCGCTGCAGTAATACAGGCAGTGGCGGATCTTCCGCTGGTCGCCGGAGAACTCAAAGAGCAGAGCAAAATGCTCCGGCTCCACATCCTTGTTTTCCACCAGCACGCCATTGGCATCTTCGGTTTCATGCAGGACATCCACAAGAAAGCTCTCCGGGATGAGCGCAAGCTCGAAGTCGCCGGAATAACCGTTATTGTTGCTGACCATGTAATACACGGAATCATCCGCGTAGAACGGGTCGTTATCGCCCTCTGCATCCAGTGAAAGGCTCACGGAGCCGGGCATGCTGACAGGCGTCCCGAAGGTGACCTTGCCATCCTCGTCAATCGTGACAAGTGCGTAGTGACAGTTCTTAAGACCGAACTTCACTTTGTTTTTTCTGTTAGCCATAGTGGCATCCTCCTTTAAATCTCAGTTTGATAGAGCACTTCATACATCTTCTCGGAATCAATCCAGACCTCGGATTTCTCCCACGGAATTTCATGGGCGGTCAGGATATCCTCCAGTTTTTCTTCCAGCTCCGGGTCTTTCTTATCCGTGTAGAGTTCCATGTTCAGCTGGCTGATTTTGAAATACACGCCGTTGTCTGCGAACATGTTGTCACTGCCCGGAAAGAGAAAAATAAGGAAGGGCGGCTCAGGAGACTCACCTTCGGCGAAATGGTCGTAGGCAAGAGGGAGTCCCGCTTCCTTTAACATGTTGGTTATGTCGTCATAGGTCATACTCAGCCGCCTTTCAGTTTCTGTTCGATGGTTTTTACAAGCGTTTCGTTGCCGCGCTGTTCGGCAGGCGCGATGTGAGGCTTTCCCTCGACACGGCCTCCGCCGCGTTTGGCGTGTCCGTTCTCAAGCAGGTGCGCAATCTGGTATCGGTTCCTCGAATGCACCACAAGGTCAATGCTCTCGGAATCCTCGTGGACATTTTTTACCGACCAGCTTTTCTTGTACTTTCCGGTATCGACGGGAGCGCCAGATTGGATGTCCTTACGGACAGAAGCCGCCGTATCCTTTACGGCATCCTTCATGTCGTCGGTTGCGAGCTTTGAATATTTTTGAAGCTCCTCCATGATTGCGTCGTCCATTTCGCTGATTGGTATTTTTCTGCTCATGTTTTTTTCTCCAGCTTGCAGTTGAATTTAAGGCTGTTCCGCTTGCAGCCCATCGGGTTCACATAGGTGATGTTGTAGATATGGCCTTCCGCGATGATCCGGTATTTTGTGGATTCCACGGCGGCAAGCTCGGAAGAGTACCGGCAGGTAAAGTCAAGGGATTCTTCCGGGTTAACAACAACGCCTTCGGATTCCGAACCGGTGCTTGTGCCGACTGTTGCCCAGCAGGAGCAGTAATCCGTCCAGCCGTTGGTGTGGTTTCCGTATTTGTCAACGGTGACCGCACTTTTCTGAAAAGTGATTTTTGTCCGCATCGCGCCGATATTCATCAGAAGCCCTCCTTCCGCGTGCCAAAGAGAAGGGAGCGCAGCGTCATGTTGAGGGCATGGTGGTCGGCTTCCTCCCGGTGCTCGTAGAGATAGGCCACGGTGTAAAGGATGGCCACCCGGATGCGGATCAGGGCTTTTTCCTCGTTTGCCATAAACTCCTCGTCGGACTGTCTTGTGATGTCCTGTACCTGCTTTGTCGCCGCAGAAATCAGGCTTTTTATCAGCTCGTCCTCGTCACCGGTGGTGACCCGGAGATAGGCTTTTGCTTCCTCAAGAGTTACTTCCATCGTCCGCCTCCTTAAAAAGAAACCGCCTGCAGGAAGGTTAATTTCTGCAGACGGCTGGTTACGTTAGCTGCCATTTTGATCAGGCACCGGCCTTGACGGACAGTCCCTTCACGGCCTCCGGCAGGATGAGCTTGCCGTCGATGCGCTCAGAGGCAAGGAAGCCAATCTGGCCGTTTGCCGCGTAGAGCTCGGAGAGGCGCTTGAAGGAACGTCCCTGACGCTCGGCGATCCAGTAGTAGGAGAAATCGCCGAACAGAATTGGTACATTGCCTGCAACCAGCTCCGGCGCATAAATCGAAGTCTTATAAGGACGGTTCAGGATCGTGTCGGGCTGACCGACGACAACAGACGGCTGCCAGATGTAATTTCCGTTGTTGTCCTTAATCTTGCGGAGCGCCTTGATGGTGGTGTCGTTCAGAATCCAGATGGCCTTGCTCCTATAAACGGAACGCAGGGAGTGGAACACATCCATGATGTTGTCAAAGGAAACCGTGCTCCCGGTAATCTCTGTGGTCGCGCCTTTGGTAGCCGCCACCTTGGTGAAGATGCCTTCCGGCTTCTTGCTGCCATCGCCGGTGAGGAATGCTTCTTCCTCCGCAGCGCCGATCCTGCGGCCAAACTCCGATGCAATGTAGGTCTCGAGATCGAAAACGGAATCGTTCATGAGTTCCTCGGATACCTTGATTGCCGTACCAAGCTTGTAGGCGGAGAGGCTGATCTGGTCGAAGGTGTCATCGGATTCCGGGTACAGGCCGTTTTCCTCCATCCATGCCGCCGTCCCGTGGGAAGCAACGACCGGGATGGTGTGCGTGCCGCTCTGGGTCTGAATGACCGTCGCAATCGTGCGGAAGAAATTCTCCTCCTGCAGGGCGTCAATCAGACGCTTCTCATATTCATCCGGGACAAGGTAGCCGCCATTGGCGTCGGTGCCGATTTCCAGCACATCCTTTACGTCGTAGTAGTTGCGCTTGCGGATGTTGTTCCAGAATGCCGCCTTGTATGCCTTGGAAGCGATGCCGGGCTTGTCGTCCGGTTCATTCTTCGCGCCGGGTTTGCCGGTAAGCGGAGCAGAGGTCGGAGCAGAGAGCATCTTGTCGATCTCTTCCTGACGCTGCAGACGTTCAATGTCGTGTGTAAAGTCTGTGACTTCCTTTTCCATCTTGTCGTAGGTCGCGGCATCCTCTGCGGAAACCATGCCGCCGTTCTGAGAGTGTGTATTCAGGAATGATTTTGCTGCTTCCCATGCCTTCGCTCTCTTGTCCATAAGTTCCATAATCTGAGTCATAATAAAAATCCTCCTTTAATGTGCGAGAAGCGAAAGGCGCTTCTCAAGATCGATAACGGGTACCATGTGTTTATCTGCTTCCGGCTTTTTCTTTGGAATCAGCATTGAGAGCAGTGAATCTGTGACAGCCTTGCGGGAGAAAAGCATCTCTATGGTGTCGTCTTCTTCCGGCAGCGGGTTCTCACCGCCAGCGAAAAGAACCTCATCCGCAAAGCCGAGCTTCCTGGCCTCCTTGGCATTCATCCAGGTTTCGGCATCCATGAGCTTTGAAATCTTCGCGCGGGAGAGCCCGGATTTGATTTCATAGGCGTTCATAATAGATTCCTTGACCTCTGACAGCATGTCGATGGCCTTTTGCATTTCTTCGGTATCGCCAATGGCGATGGTCGCCGGATTGTGAATCATCAGCATGGCCACGGGGCTCATACAGACCTTGGTTCCGGCCATAGCGATGACGGATGCCGCAGAAGCGGCAAGCGCGTCAATCTTGACCGTGACATTGCCCTTGTAGTCCATGAGCATGTTGTAGATTTGCGCAGCAGCAAAAACATCACCGCCCGGACTGTTGATCCAGAGGGTGATGTTCCCGTCTCCTGCATTCAATTCATCTTTAAAAAGCTTGGGTGTTACTTCATCGCCGTACCACGTCTCATCGGAAATTTCTCCGTCGAGGTAGAGTGTGCGTTCGCTGCCGAACGAGTCCGGTTCCTCGTTTCGCACCCAGTTCCAAAACTTTCTGGTCATAATGCCTCCTTACGTTTGTGCCGGGAGCTGCCGTTTTCTGGCTGCTGCTCCGGTTCTGTTTGTGGTTCTTCTTCTGTTTCATCCGGTTCCTCCTTTGCAGGTGCCGCAGCCGCAAAGATACCTGCGTCCGCGAGCTTTGTCATGTTGCCGTTGATGAGATACAGATCGCCGCCGTCCTCTGCCGGAATGCGGTCGAGGTTTTCAAGCTCCCGGATATCATTGGCGGACATCCAGCCGTTCTGGCGGCCTGTTGCATAACCGTTCATACGGCTTTGGTAATCGCCACGGAGCAGGCCGTCCACATTGAATTTGAAGAAGTATTCCTTTTTCTCATCCTGCGTCAGGAGCGCCCGCTGCATCGACTGTTCCCAGCGGCAGACCCATGGGTCAAGCGTGTACTTCACGAATTCCAGTGACTGCTGCTCGATATTGGAAAAGCTCGATTTCTCAAGGTCGCCGATCATGTGCGGCGGAATGCGGAAGATACGCGCAATCTCATCAATCTGGAACTTCCTTGTTTCAAGAAACTGTGCCTGTTCAGGTGAAATGGAGATAGGCGTGTACTTCATGCCTTCCTCCAACACGGCCACCTTGTTGGAATTGGAGCTGCCGCCGAAGGCTGCGTTCCAGCTGTCGCGTACTTTATCCGGATCTTTTACAACACCAGGATGCTCCAGAATGCCTCCGGGCGTCGCACCGTTAGCGAAGAACTTAGCTCCGTATTCCTCGCAGGCAATCGCCATGCCGATGGAATTCTTGGCCATTGCAATCGGCGAGTAGCCAACCAGACCGTCGAAGCCGAGCCCTGGGATGTGAAGCACGTCATATGGAGAAAGCCGGACACGGCTTCCGTTCATTGTGTGCGCCTCCTCCTGTGAGGTCTGGTACTCGTAATAAAGGTGTCCATCCTCGTCGCGGTCGACCGTCATGCGGTTCGGCATGAGCGGATAGAGCGCCACCACTTCACCTTTGCCGTTTCGGATAATCTGCGCGTAGGCATTGCCCCAGAGCAGAAGATGCGTCATAAGTGTTTCTCGGAAAACAAAAGAGGTCATTTCCGGATTCGGCTCATCGTGCAGGATAAAGTAAAGCGGATGGTCAGTTGCCTTTTCCTTGCTGCCGTCGTCATCGCTTCGGTACAGATGAATCGGAAGTCCCGCAATCGCCTCAGAGAGAATCCGGACGCAGGAATAAACCGCCGTCATCTGCATGGCAGACCGTTCTGTCACGGCTTTCCCAGAGGTTGTGCCGCCGAATAGGAAGCGGTAGGTGCTGCCGGTCGTCGAATCGGTCGGCTTGTCGCGGCTCCGAAAAAGTCCAGAAAATATGCTCATAGCCATCCCTCCATTTCGTTTATGGCTTCCCGGAGTACGAGAAAGCCGATCAGTGTCAGTAGAATCATTTCATTGCCTATATGAATAAAATGCCTCTCGTGTCATACACGGAGGCTCCGTTATCGTTGCCACAGCGGATCGCGCGGTCAAGCGCCATGATGGTTGCCACGGCACCGTCGATTTTCTCTGTGGATTTTTCCTTGTCTGCTTTAATGTTTCCGGCAGGATCAGTGCGGATGAAGATGTTGTCCATCATCCAGCGGAGCACCGGGTGGCCGCCGTGGGCGATACGCTTTTCCAGCGTCAGCTTCATCAGTTCTTTGGTAGGTGGCGACATATCTTTGAATCCCTGTCCGAAGGGAACAATGGTAAAACCCATGCCTTCCAGATTCTGAACCATCTGCACGGCTCCCCAGCGGTCAAATGCAATCTCCCGGATGTTGAAACGTTCGCCGAGTCCTTCGATGAACTTTTCAATGTATCCGTAATGGATGACATTTCCCTCTGTGGTTTCAAGAAAGCCTTGCTTCTCCCAGAGGTCGTATGGGACATGATCACGCCGGACGCGGAGATCCATCGTATCCTCCGGCACCCAGAAGTATGGAAGAACCACGTATTTGTCATCCTCGTCAAGCGGCGGGAAGACCAGAACGAATGCCGTAATATCTGTGGTGGAGGAGAGGTCAAGGCCGCCATAGCAGACACGGCCCTCAAGGTCATCATCGCTGACCGGGAAAGCGCACGCATCCCATTTGTCCATTGGCATCCAGCGGATGGCCTGCTTTACCCATTGATTCAGGCGTAGTTGCCGGAAGGAGTTCTCCTCACCGGGATTCTGCTTGGCAGATTCGCAGGCGGCTTCCACCTTGTCGATGCCGACCGTGATACCAAGGGATGGATTGGCTTTCTTCCAGACCTTTGGATCAGTCCAGTCCTCGGTTGCTTCGGCCCCGTAGATGACCGGGTAGAAGGTCGGGTCAAGCTTCCTGCCGTCAAGAATGTCCTGCGCTTTCTGGTGAACCTCATAGCAGATGGAGTTTGTATCATTTCCAGCAGTCGTGATCAGAAAGTAGAGCGGCTGCATTCTGGCATCGCCGGAGCCTTTGGTCATAACATCAAAGAGCTTTCGGTTCGGCTGCGTGTGCAGTTCGTCAAAGACCACGCCGTGAATGTTAAAGCCGTGCTTTGAGTAGGCTTCAGCGGAGAGCACCTGATAGAAGCTGTTGGTCGGCTCGTAGATGATCCGCTTCTGGGAAGCAAGGATTTTCACGCGGCGGTTTAAGGCCGGGCACATCCGCACCATATCAGCAGCAACATCAAAGACGATAGTTGCCTGCTGGCGGTCAGCGGCGCAGCCATAGACTTCGGCGCGTTCCTCACCATCACCGCAGCAAAGGAGCAGGGCGACGGCAGCGGCAAGCTCAGATTTTCCCATCTTCTTTGGAATTTCGATGTAGGCCGTATTGAACTGCCGGTATCCGTTTGGCTTTAAAACACCGAACAGGTCGCGGATGATCTGCTCCTGCCAGTCAATGAGTTCAAAGGGCTTTCCGGCCCACGTGCCTTTGGTATGAGTCAGGCTTTCAATGAACATGACGGCATAGTCGGCCATCTCTTTGCTGTAGGTGGAGGTCTTGGCCATGAAGCGGGTCGGCTTGTATTTTTTCAGTTTGCGCATTGCCATACAGTCCGCCTCCTTCAGGGCAAAAGAAAAGACCGCCGAAGCGATCTTCAAATCTTTATCAGTACGAGAGAAAGAGCCGCGTGGCTCCTGTCTCACGGAGTTTTCATTCTCAGATTTTGCTTAGTTGTAGTTGTTCAGAAGAATGCAAAGCACCAACTCTGCTTCCTTACAGGTGGGCTCGATGTCCAAGCCTCTATCGTAGTTTGCCGCGACCGTTCCGTTGATCTTGATCATGAGTTTGGAAATCCTACCTTTATTGAGGCCGTAGATCTCGCTGGGTTCATCATAGTGCTTTACCCAGTAGTGGCAGGCTGTTTATTTGTTCTTGTCAGCCGTATCAGGAATTCCGATGGTTCCTTCGCTCCACATGGGTTAGGCCTCCTTCACCGTCATCTTGAATGCAGGGATCAGGGCATGCTCGTTGCTTCCGAAGTGGGTGCAGCGTTCCTTGACTCTTACGATTCCGTCCAGCGTGCAGCCGAGGTCTTCGAGCTTTGCGATGGTTTCGATGAGGCTTGAAAAGGTGGAGCTGATGGTGAATTCCTTCACACCGAGCCGTCTGCAGTCTGCAAGAATGGTTTCAATATCCTCGTCCCAGATGACCTCAGCGAAGTTCGGCAGTTCGTTCCCGGCATCCTTGCTGTAAAGGTAAGCCTGCGCGAGTGTCCACTGCACTCCGATGTCGCTCCATTTCATTCCGGCCTTTGCGTTCTCAATCGCTTCAATTGTGTACTTCATGTTGGTTCCTCCGTTTTCCTTTTGTTTCCCTTTCGGTATGTACATATATCACTCTGAAGCCCTTTATTAGCAAGCGATTCAGGCAAAATATATGTTACAATCCTGAGGAAAAATCACGGGGCCAAACTGTGTATTTTAGCCTTCGCCGGTCAGGATGAAGTGTGCATATTCTGACCGGTGATCTTCGAGGTAGAGAACCAGTTCATAGAAGTCACGCTCATAGGCAAGGCGCTGAACCATGCCAATGTCAAACATGTTGGTAAGGCCGGTATCGCGGATGGCAAGAATCTGTTCTTTGATTTTCTGTTCCATGTCAATCTGCCACCTTCCGGACAAGGTCGACTCCGTAGATTACATTGAGGCCGGAGCGGTTGTCCCAGTTTACGAGGAGGGAACCGGTATCATCAATCCCGGTCACCGTTCCTTTGGTACCGATGGGCGGTGCCTGCACATCGTCCATCTGAAGAAGCTCCACACGTGTGCCAGCAGGATACCGGGAGCGGAGAGCGTCAAGCTCATTTTGTCTGATCATTCGCATGTTGCCGCCTCCTTGTCCGGAGCGCCGTTCTTCCAGCTGGAGTTGCCGGAGAGGTTCTTTAAGAGAATCTTACGCTCTGCCTTGTATTCATTTCCGATGAAGCCCAGCCGCAGAAGAAAGCAGCGGAAGGCGTATTTCTCGTTTTCGACCGGTTTCTCTGTGGCGTTGATCCGTTTCTGATCTTTGCTGAGTTTGCAGAGGGCGGCAACGAAGTGAAGGTAGGTTTTGATTTCATCTGGCGGGAGCATGGCCTCAAACCAAGGGAAGCTGATTTTGTCATCCTCGATGGAGAAGCCGAGATCATCAATACCGAGTGCCTTTTTGATGAGGCTTCCTTTGGCTTCGAGAAGGTCTGTAAGGTTTCCGACGTCTGCGCAGTCGAGCGGAAGGGCAACGGTAAGGCCAGCGCCTTTGTCGGCTGCTGTCTGCGGAGCATCGTCTTCGCTGGCGCTTTCAGCAGGAGCGTCTGCAGTTTCCGGTGTGAATCCGTCTGCGATCAGGTTGTGCATCAGGCGATCGAGCTTGTCAGCATCCTCGCAGCTGACGCATCCTTCTTTGCTGACGGTGATGTCACCGATTTCATAGGCGCAGGTCGGCATGAGCTTGTATATGGCCTTGTCGCCTGTGATGTTGGAGATGGCACTCACCAGTGCCTTTCTTGCTGCTCCGGTTACGTTGTAGTTTGCTTTCATGGTATGTACCTCCGTTTATTTTGTTTTCCGAAGGCTTCCTGTTTGCCTTTCGGTACGTACATATATCACTCTGAAAGCCTTTATTAGCAAGCGATACCGGGCATATTCTGTAGTAAAACATCGACGAATATCAGACGCGGAATTTGTGTATTATACAGTCTCAAAATCCACCTGCTTGGCAAGCTCGGAGTAGCTGATCCGTTCGCCGTTTCTTACGACATACACATTTTCCGCGTCATTCGTGTCCTCTACATAGCGGCGCAGAATAACAGAAGCGTACTTTGGATCAAGCTCCATCATGTAACAGATGCGGTTCAGCTGCTCGCAGGCCATGAGTGTGCTGCCAGAGCCGCCGAAGGTATCAATCACTACAGAGTTTTCCTGCGAAGAGTTCTGGATGGGATAGCCCAGAAGATCCAGCGGCTTTGAAGTCGGATGATCCTTATTGCGCTTCGGTTTGTCGTAGTTCCAGATGGTTGTTTGCTTGCGGTCGGAGTACCACGGATGTTTACCATTTTGTAAAAATCCATAGAGGATTGGCTCATGCTGCCATTGGTAATCGGAACGACCGAGCACAAGGGAATTCTTTACCCAGATGCAAACACCGGCGAGGTGGAAGCCTGCGTCAATGAAGGCTTTCCTGAAGGTGAGCCCTTCGGTATCCGCGTGGAAGCAGTAGGCGGCACCGCCTTTTTCGAGGTGGTCGGTCATGTTCTTGAATGCGGCAAGCAGGAAGTTGTAAAACTCCTCGCCCTTTAAGCTGTCGTTTTCAATGGTCAGACCGTCTGAGGCTTTGAAGGAAACGCCGTAGGGCGGATCAGTCAGAATCAGGTTGGCACTCTTTCCATCCATGAGCAGGTTCACATCGTCGGCAGAGGTGGCATCGCCGCACATGAGACGATGCTTTCCAACAGTCCAGATGTCGCCGCGTTCCACAAAGGAGGCTTTCTCCAGAGCGGCGGTCAGATCAAAGTCGTCATCCTTGACATCCTTATCCGCACCGCCATCGAGGAGTTTCTCCAGTTCATCGGCACCAAAGCCGAGAAGTGAGAGATCAAAAGCAGAATCCAGCAGATCGGATAATTCCACGGACAGCATTTCTTCATCCCAGCCTGCGTTCAGGGCCAGCTGATTGTCCGCAAGAATATAGGCGCGTTTCTGTGCCTCTGTCAGGTTTTCGGCAAAGACGCAAGGCACGTTTTCATAGCCTTCCGCGCGGGCGGCTTCGATTCTGCCGTGTCCGACGAGGATGTTGTAGTCAGCGTCAATAACGGCGGGGCTTACAAATCCAAATTCCCGGAGGGATGCACGAAGCTGTGCAATCTGTTCTTTACTATGCGTCCGGGCATTCCGGGCGTAAGGCACCAATTTATCAATGGGTACCTGTTCCAATTTCTGTGTGTTCATTTACATTCCCTTTCTGGCCTGCAGGAGTCGTTCCATCACGTCGTCCTGTGGATTGAGCCCGCTGTATTCGGCAGAGCAGTTTTCCTTGACGATCTGAAAGATTTCATTCCACAGGCGGCTTGCCTGATTCATGTAGTTGATGCCAATGTTGATGAAGGGTGAAGGGATCGGCTTCCCAGTCGTCGGGTGCTTGGAAAGGTATCCGAGCCGAGTGGTCATCTCTTCGCACTGAATCCAGCGGGCGGAGCACATCGCGTAACGCTCTAAGAGCTGTGGAGACACCGCTTTTGCTACGCCGAGCTTATCCAGCCATTCCCATGTTTCCCGATAGATATCACCAGCTTCCAGGGTGGAGCCGTCATGCTGTTTGGCAGATAGAAAGTCATGCGGGGTTGGCATGTCCTCGCCTTCGACATCCGGTATGTCCAGCACAGTGAGATCTCTGCCGCCTGGATTTCCGTTTTCGTATTTTTCTTTGACGGCGGTCTTTTTCCGGCCCGCACCGGGACGTCTGCCGCCGCGACCACCTGTGTTATTTGATTTTGTCGGCATGATTTTTAACCGCCTCCTTTATTACCCGTTTGAAATCGCCTTTTTTGCACGCAAGAGGGGGCGCCGTTTTCCGCAGCATT